>Ga0213835_100447_pt1 | contig 40351 bp, 46 predicted proteins | sample SWPATP01_FD_160576 | JGI IMG/M metagenome (GOLD analysis project Ga0213835, IMG submission 160576) | Coastal seawater microbial communities from Marineland, Florida, United States - SWPA TP0 #1 | ecosystem: Environmental > Aquatic > Marine > Coastal | place: USA: Florida | collected 2016-08-05
TGCTGGACGCTCAGTACGTGCGAACATGCCGATTTCGGGGGGCGGTGCCCCAGCGACGGCGCCGTGTGTTCCTTGTCGGATGTGCTCGAGGCTGGCAGCGTGCCGCCGCGGTACTTCTTGACCCCGAAAGCCTGCGCGGGAATTCTCCGCCGCACCGCGAAGCGGGGCAAGGCGCTGCCGGCGCCATTGGCGGAGGCCCTGACGGCGGTCGCGTCGCGGGCAACGTGACGGCGAAGTGGGCAAAGGGCTCGGGCGGGCCGGCGGGAGACGAGGCCTACAACCTGGTGGTGTTCGACTCGAAGGGGAGCGAGGCCACCGCCGATATCAGCGGGGCCGCACCGACGCTGCGCGCGATGGGCCATGCGGGGAGCCACGCGAATGGGGGCGGCCAGCTGGCGGTGGCCTTCGACGCGCAGGCCTGCGGCAAGGCCGGGCATGCGGCCGGCGCGGTGGTGGGGGCTCTGCACGGCGGCGGCCGCAGCGGCGGCCGCGCGGCTGTGGCGGTCCTCGATCCCGATGTCGCGTCGCGCTGGGCGGTGCGACGGCTGACGCCTCTTGAGTGCGAGCGGCTGCAGGGGTTTCCGGACGGGTGGACGGCGGTGGCCTGGCGGGGTCGGGCGGACACGCCGGACGGGGTTCGGTACCGCGCGCTGGGCAACGCGATGGCGGTGAACTGCATGGAGTGGCTGGGGCGGCGGATCGATCTGGTCCACGGACTCGGGTAGCGGCTCGGCGTCATCGCAGGTTCTTCTGCAGGGAGAGCCCAAACCGGGAACGCGGGGTGACCCGCGGGGTCCTGGGCGCTCGTGCGCCCCCTACGTCACCTCACCACATCACCGGCCCCGGCGCCCCGTTTGCGGCCTCTGTCGAGGCGGTGGTGGCGCGGGAGTGATTCGCGGGGGCTGTGTTGAGGTGGTGTTGAGGCAACGATAAAGCCCCCGGCTGCCTGCGCGGGGGCTTTGTGTACGGCGTTGTTTTTGTTCGCGGATTTGGTTGCGGGGGTAGGATTTGAACCTACGACCTTCAGGTTATGAGCCCAAAGCCGAGCGATTCCAATAACTTAGAAAAACCAATTGCTTACGCCGCAAGCCTTTGTTCCGGCTCGATTTTCTTCCCCACATACATCAGCACTCGCACGGATTCGCCTGCAAAACCAGGGCGAAACGTGCATTCGCGGGTTGATGTGGTGTTGATGTAGCCCGGCACCGCTTCTGCTCCTTTATCATCGCTCGTCCAGCATCGAGAGATCACCTCCGGTAGCTCTCAAGCCCGAGCTCGGCCCACATCCACGAGAAATCATACTCGGCAATCGGACTCTCGCCATGCCGGGCGCTGCGGTTTTCCAGGTACTTCAGCCAGCCGATCACCTTCTCACGCCCGCCGGCCGTGCGCACGGCCTGCCGCGGCGACTTGCCACCCAACGCCGGGATCGGCGCGTCCAGCGTTTCGCGGTAATGCCTGTCCAGGTGATCCCGCATCAGCTGGCGAGCGACTTCAGGAGGGATTTCGTCTGCGGTCTCGCGCGGCCCGTCACGCCGTTGCTCGGCCCGCATCTGCTCAACCGTCCGGATCGTGGTCAACGGTGGCCTCAGCAGATCGCCGGCAGCCGCGCTGATCAACGCCTCGACCTTTGCCGCGCGCCCGGCCGAGTTGACGGTCACGAGCAGCGTCTTGCCCTTCAGTTCCAGCGAGCCCAGAACGGTGGCTCCCTCCATCTGCGTGTCCAGCATGATGCCGCCGCCTGCCTTGCCGCTGCGCCCCTTGCGCGCAGCGAGCCAGTTCCAGAACTTCGGCCCCTCGGGCAGGAAGTCCTTCACCTCGTCCAGCCGCTGGGCAATCGCCTTCTGTGTCACTCCGCTGGCGAGCGGGAACCGCAGATCGTGGAACAGCACATCATCGCCGTCCGAATTGGTGAACTGCGGCTGAGCTTGGGTGAGGGCACGGTCGATCTCGATGAACAGCCAGGCGGAGGTGAAAATCGGCGCGCAGCCCAACAGCTGGTCGCGGGAGAGCCGCAGCGCGTCGCGCTTCTTCAGTTTCAGGGCATCGCGAAGCCCGGCGAAAAGGAAGTCTACCGCCTCGGCGCGGAAGGGCAACAGCGCCCCGGAGATGACATGATGATCGCGTTCGGGCACCACCCGCACGGCGATCCTGTCCCACTGCTTCAGCGTGCGGGTGGCGGATTTTTCCCGCACCGTGACCGGCGGGGCATCCGCAAGCAGATCGCGCAGTACCATCGAGGCGCCGGGCCGGACATCGCTAACCTCGTAAAGGCTGACCGGCGCATCCCGCAGCGCGGCGAAATAGGCCCGATTCAGCGCCGTTTCCTTCCAGCCGCGCCGCTTCAGGTAGAGATCGACGATGTTCCCGTCGTCATATCGCTGCCCGAGGAAATCCTCGAACCCGCAGCCCCAGAGCACGCCTGACCATTGCTCACCCAGCAGGTCGGCCACGCCGTCATGGTCGATCTCGAATTCCTCGAGCGCGGGCATCAGATGTTCGGCGACAACATCCTGCAGCCGTTCGCGCCAGTCACCCTCCCGGCCGATGAAGGCCAGAAGGCTGGAAATGTCATTGCGTTCAGCCATTACCAGCCCAATCCACGCCGGTCTAACGACCGATCTTTCGTTGGATATCATCGCGCTGGGCAGCCATTGCCTCAGCGCGCACTCGCCACCCTGCATCGATTTGGCTGGCTTCGAAGAGACGTCCGGTGAGCCGCCTTGCCACCGTGAGCTTCTCGCGACCAAGCGGCAAGTCATCGAACAACTTCTGGTCGTCGGCAATACGGACCTGGCGCCGGTTCGGCAACCGAAGCCCGTTGTTGGTGACCGCAACCCCGGTGACGATCCGCGGCTGACCGGGCCTGAAGAGCTTGGTCTTGTGCCCCCGCAGACGTCGTTTTCCGATCACCTTCCGCGCTTCAAAAAGGAGGCGCCTCGTCGCCCCAGCGCCGGTGAACACAATGTCATCGACATAGACCGTCATGTTGCAACCGGCTGACTCCGCCAGGGCCGCCAGATCGTCGAACATGTCTTCATATGCGAAATACGAGAGGATCGGGCTTGCGCTGCTGCCGGTGGGGAGATGCCCATCCACGGTCAGGAGTTTTGCGAGGATCCCGGCTACATCTGCAGCACAAGCCATTCGGTCCAGAAAGAAGTGATAGACGGCTTGTGCACGCGCAGAGGGGTAGAACTTCCGAACATCAATCTTGACACATCCTTCGTCAACGGAATGCGCTGCGGCGTTCGATATGTACGAACGCCCCTTCTTCGCGGAGTGCAGGTAGTCCGGCGTATCGATTCTTGCCAGAAGGTTCGCGATCCTCCGATGCACCTGCGCGAGCTTCGGCCTCGGCTCCTGGATCGAGCGCCCGGATTTCTTGTCGACCCAACGCTTGTAGGGATCGGGTTCGGCCGACAGCGCGTCCAGCTCCGCCCGAGAAAGCTTCAGACGATCCGCCAACATCTGCGGGCTCGTGACCTTGTACAGAATGGACTGGTTACGCTGGTAGCTCACCGGCTGGCGCCCCTGAACTCGGAAATCGTAGCAGCCCAATCCAGCATCTTCAGCGCCTTGTCAGCGACGTACACCCGAATGGCATCAGCCTTTCCGGCCTCATCCACGCGCTCCGCAAAGAGCAAGAGCGACGACATCGGTATGTCAAAGGCAGCCGAGTACTTTTCGAGAACCGCCAGCGAAACCTTTTTCTCACCGCTCTCGATTTCCGAAACATAGGATTTTGAAAGCCCGACGCGTTCGGCCACGTCAGCCTGTGTCAGGTCATGGTAGACCCGCACCAGGCGGAGAGCTTCATTCAACATTGTTCTCCCATCCTCCGCAGTTGAACACCTAGGAGCCGTCTCTGAAGATCAGTCGCGCCAGATACACGATGGCTTTCACCATCCAGAACGCGACCATCAAGGTCCGACGTTTCCGAAGAACACGCCGGATCCAGCGACGGATCCACTGCCCGGTGCTCAGGGGCTTCACGGGTTCATGTCCCATGTCGCAACCTCCTGGGCTTCCTCGCCGAGACCATCCCGACGAGTGTGCCGCCTTCCCAAGAGGCAATCAGGGCAGAGGCTATCTCCTAGGCGTCCCCGTGCCGCAACGCGAGCTGCGGACTTGAGTCGTCGGGTCGTCATCGCGGATCACATCGCGCGGATGCGATCGCCACGCCCCGAAGTGGGTAGAGGCCGAAGCCTCCTCGATCGGCGAACCGATCAGCCTGTGGCAGCTATCTCTCACCTGAGCATTGCTCGCTGGATAGCCCCATTGGTTCGCCAATGCAAGATCAAAATTCGCCATTGGCGAACCTGCTATGCACACGCGCTTTATCGGCACAACATTTTGTGCCTGCCTGCTCCTATGATTTTCATCACGGACACCACCTTACCAGCTGCCTCTACGAAGCGCGGCAGCGATGACTCGGCGGACAGTCGCAGTCCGCCCCGTGCCACACGACCGATAACGGATACTTCAGAACACCACCAAGACCGATGTTCATGTCTTGTTCTTAACCCCGCTCTCCGACAAACTGAAGCTAAACCAGAAAGCGAGTCGCTCTGGGCCGACGCACGCGTCCGAGATCAGTAACCGCGCCGTGCCGCGCGCCGGATTCGGCGTGTCTTGTCAGGGGTTAAAATTGGGGAGGAAACATGAGGTTACCGCAAAGAGAATACTACACGGTCCATGAAATTGCCACGCGCTGGGGCTGCACCATCGCTGACATAGCCGGCTGGTCATCGAAGGGGCGGCTGGACATCGTCACCGGCATCCCGCCGGTCACCTGCGGGGGTGACATCGTCGCTGGCGAGGTCGTCGTTTCGGCCTTCGACATCCTGCCGATGTTCCGCCGCTGCGGGACCGGACCCCAGTCGGCGTTCGTCCGTCGCGTCCGGGCCAACGGCTCGACCGACTGGTCGCTGATCACCGACCCCGCGGCGGGTGTCGAGGTCTCGATCGCGGATCTGCTGATCACCGGCCAGCAGGTTCAGAAGTTCGAGGACGACCACGAGCTGATGCGGCGGATCGCGGGCGGCGCGGGCTCGACCTCACCCTATGACTGGGACGGCATGATGAGCGCGCTGATCGTGAGGGTCCACGAGAAGGGCCTGCCCGCCACCCAGTCGGAACTGATCGAGGACATGCAGTCCTGGTTCGCCGAGCAGTCGGCCGACGGCCAGTTCCCGGACGAACGCTCGATCCGGCGCCGCATCAGCGCGGTCTGGAAGACGCTGTCGCAGTTGCGCCGGAGCGCCTGACGGCACGGACGCAGGCGGCGTCCGTTACGCGGACTTCCGGTCGCCGTCCCGATCCCTCTGCCCTTCGCGATCATGGACCAGCGTGGGCTTGGGACGGAACACGCTGGCCACCGCATCGACGCCCGCACGGAGCGGGCCTTCCATCAGATGGGCGTAGCGCTGGGTGGTCTGCATCTGGGTGTGCCCGAGAAGCTTGCCGATCATCTCGAGCGACGCGCCGCCGCTGACCAGCAGCGAGGCGAAGGTGTGCCGCAGGTCGTGAATGCGGACGCCCTCGATCTGCGCCTCCTTCTGGATACGGATCCAGAAGCGCCGGATTTCCTTCACGGGCTGGCCCGGCACATCGCCGGGGAAGAGCCAGGGGTTGCCCTTGGGGACCAGTAGCCGCCGCTGGCGCACGATGGCCGCCACATCCTCGGAAATCGGCACGCGGTGCACGCGGCGCTGCTTGGTGGTGGCCGCCGGTTTCGACCAGAGGCAGTGTTCCAGATCGAACTGCTCGAACCGGGACTGCCGGACCTCGCCCACCCGGGCGCCGGTCAGCATGCAGATCCGGATGATGCCCGCCGCGCGCTGATCCTCCGCCGCGTCCAGCGCCCTGGCCAGCTGGTCGATCTCGTCCTTCGACAGGAAGCGCTCGCGCGGGTTCTCGATCCGGCGAAAGAAGCCGTTCGCGGGGTTGTCCGTGCGCCAGCCCCATTCGATGGCGAGGTTGAACATCTTGCGTAGCACCTCGCCCACGCGGTTGGCGCGCACCGGCGTGGGCTTCGGGCCCTGCAGCTTGCGGGCTCGGTTGTTGGGCTTTGCCTTGCTCGGCCGGGCGCGCCCCTCGGCGATCTTCGCCAGCAGCTTCTCGACATCGGGTTTGGTGATCTCGGTCACGAGCTTCCGGCCCCAGTGCGGCGCGACCAGCTTGGCCAGCATGGATTTCTGATCGGCCGCGCTCACAGGCGCGAGCCGCGGAACGTGTTCCTTCAGGTAGCGGTCGATCAGATCCTGAAACCGCGGCGCCTCGCGGCGCCTGGAACGCTCGCCGAGTGGATCGCCCCCGGCATCGACCATGCGGCGCAGCTCCCTGGCACGCTCGCGGGCCGCGGTGACCGACCATTCCGGCCAGCGGGCGAATGTCATCCGGCGCTGACGCCCGTCGACGCGGTAGTCGAAGGTGAAGGCCCGCCCGCCGCCGCGATAGATGCAGACGGCAAATCCGCGAATGTCGGCATCGAAGATCTGATAGTCCCGCCCCGGCACCGGAACGGCATCGCGCAGGATCTTCTCTGACAGACGTTCGCGGTTCGGCATCGTCAGTGGCCCTCTTCTCGTCTCCATGACGCGTGAATTCAAAGCGATAGCAAGGCAATCATGGCCGGTGCCGAGGCGTCGAGGCAGCGGCCGGCAGTCACCGGCAGTGACGCTGCCAGAGCGGTGCCACCCCAAGATTTGTTGATGATCGGGGCGCGATGCGTCCGGATTGGCGATCGGCGCTGGGCGCGCGCATCGGCACCGGTTTCCCCACCGAGCGCTGCGTCAGGACGGGATTCTGGCCTTTTCCCAATGAAATCAGGCACCGGCAGCGGTCCGGCGATCTCGCTGCCGGTGATTGCCGGTCAGTGCCACCCTGCCACCCCCTGAAGCTCCCCCCGAAATCCCCCAAGGCCCCGGAATTTCGGGGGGTTCCGGCTCGATCAGTGGGTTCAGGCGCACCGGCGCCGGGCCTCCGGAGCCGCGCCAGATGTTTGCAAGCCTTGCTGCACCGCAGCATGGCCCACACCCGAAATCGCGCAAACCCAATAAAACAAGGGGTGGCACGGCCCTCGCAAGTCCACTGCCGGTGACTGCCGGTCACTGCCTTCCTGCCACCCCTGCCCGTCTGTCCCTGCTGGTCTCCGACACCTGCCCGCATCGGGCGACACTCGGGAGAGCAGACATGAAACAGACCGAACCCCTCACCTCGGACCGCAAGCCGGGTGCTTCGGGGGCGATCCTCGCGGGATGGATCAGCCGGGGCGAACTGGCCCGCGAGCTCGGCCTGACCGAGGACACGTTGCGCCGCTGGGAGGACCGCCGCATCGGCCCGGTCTGCGTCCGGGCCGGGCGCCGGGTCTATTACCGCCGCACGGCGGTGCAGGACTGGCTCGCCGCACAGGAAGCCGCGAAGCAGCCGCGCGGGCGGGGACACAGATGATGACACCCGCCTCATCCCCCTGGCCCAGGGCCCGCGTGCTCGAGGCGCGCGCCATCATCGCCGACGTCGCGCAGCATTCGGATCATCTCGTCCGGCTCGCCTGCAACGTGCTGAGCGCGCATGGCGAGACCGAGGCCGAGCGGCGCGACGCCCGCGCGCTCCTGTTCGTGATCGAGGCCCGGTGCCCCGCCCGGCATCGCCGCGCCCAGCGCGCCGATCACGATGATGCGCCGGAGGTGCGCCGATGAAGCGCCGCGGCACACCCGAGGCCGATCTACAGCGCGCTATGGTACAGGCCCTGCGCTTCGCCCTCCCCCGCACGGCCATCATTCACCATTGCGCCAACGAGGTGACCGAGCCCGGCCCGCGCGGCGCGAAGCGCCAGGCCATCCTCGTCGGCATGGGCGTCCATCCCGGCTTCGCCGATCTGATGGTTCTCTGCGACGGGCGCGTGCTGTTCCTCGAGCTGAAATCCGTCAAGGGGCGGCTCAGCCCGAGCCAGGAGGCGTTTCGCGATGCCGTGCTGGCGCAGGGGCACGGCTGGGCAATGGTGCGTTCGCTCGACGACGCGCTGGGCGCGCTGGCGGACCATGGGTTCACCACGCGTGTCGCGGCTCCGGTGCGGAGGCCCGCGCCATGAGCCACGAGGCCACCAACTGGGCCATCAAGCAGCGCGGTCTGAAGCCCACCACCAAGATCGTGCTCTGGCATCTCTGCGACCGGTTCAATCCGGATTACGGCTGCTTTCCCTCGCAGGATCGGCTGGCCGAGGATTGCGAGATCAGCCGATCGACCCTGAACGAGCATCTCGGCCAGCTCGAGGCGGCCGGGCTCCTGCGCCGCGTCCCTCGCCTGCATCCCGTCACCAAGCGCCAGATGCCGACCCGCTACATTCTGGGCTTCGAGCCAGGCTTCACACCAGATGATCCGCAGCCGTGTCCGGAAACCGGACATGGAAGCCCAGAGGACGGCGAAACCTGTGCAGAACCAGCACCTTTCGAAGATGATGCGCCCGCCGAGCCCGAGCCGTGTCCAGAAACCGGACACGGGTGCGCGGCTCGACCCGTGTCCGAATTTCCGGCCGACCCGTGTCCGGAAAATGCCGAAAGCCGTGTCCGAAATCCGGACACTAACCCTGTAAGGGAACCTCTAAGTAAACCAGTAAAGGAGGAGGAGGACGCGCAGGCGCGCGAGGCCATCTCCGAGGAATTCTTCGCCGAGCTGATCCGGGCGCTGGGCCTGGACCCCGCCGCCCTGCCCGGCTGGTGGCAAGGCTGGCCGCCCCGCGAGCATGTCCGGCGCTGGCGCGACGATCTGGGTCTCGACGAAGACGCGATCCTCGCAGTCGCCGAAGCGTCACGGCGCGATCACCCCGAACCACCCGATGGGCCCAAGGCGCTCGACCGCGCCATGCAGCGCGCCGCCCTGCGCCTGAAGCAGACCGGCGCGGCGGTTGCGAAGAAGGGTCCGGCAACCGGCAACGGAGAGACCCGGCGCCGCAAGCGCGACGATGGCCCCCGGCCCAGCGACGACGAGCTGGCAGCCTTCTACGCCGAACTGGTGAACTCCGACCGGTTCCTGCCACCCAGCACGATCAGCAACACCATGCGCGACGCGATGCTGACCCGCGGGCTGGTCACGGTCGAGCGCCTGCGCGAGCGCGGGGTGCGGTGAATGGCATGGTGTCACGTCCCCGGCACGGATTGTCCCTCTGCGCAGGCGGCGGAGGCCTGGATATGGGCCTCATGCTCGCCGAGCCCGGATATCACACTCGCTGCTTCGTCGAATGGGAGGATTGGCCCCGCGCCGTCCTCGTGGCCGCCCAGCGCGCCGGGTACTTTGCTCCAGCCCCGATCTGGACCGACCTTCGGACCTTCGATGCCCGTCCCTTCCGCGGCGCCTTCGACGCCTTGCTTGCCGGGTACCCGTGCCAACCCTTCAGCGCGGCGGGAAAGCGCGGAGGTGCTGACGATCCCCGCCACCTCTGGCCCGACGTCGCCCGCGCCATCGGGGACTGCCGCCCCGAATGGGTCTTCCTCGAAAACGTCGCCGGGCACGTCACCCTCGGCCTTGAAACCGTCCTGCGAGAGCTTTGGGGCTTGGGCTACACGCCTGCGGCGGGTCTGTTCAGCGCGGCAGAAGTCGGTGCGCCGCACCAGCGGCTCAGGGTCTTCATCCTGGCCCACACCAATGAGCCTGCATCCGGGCACGGCCAGCTACAACCCGGCCGGGAACAGCGACTTTACCCGGAAGGCCGAGGCGCTGGCGCTGGGCATCACCAGCTGGTCGACGCCCAAGGCGACGGATGGCGCGAAGGGCGGGCCGGGGCAGAGCTATGGCTCGGGCGGCACCCCGCCCCTGCCCGCGCAGGCGGCGCAGTGGCCGACGCCGGCCGCGCAGAACTGGCAGGGCAGCTCGGAGGCGAGCATCACCCGCACGGATGGCAAGTCCCGGATGGACATCCTGCACTACCGGGCGGAGCAGGGCTTCACCCGCCCGGACCCGGTGACCTTGCCGGATGGGCAGCGGTCCTCGCCACACGCACCGATCTCGCGCCGGCTCTGGGCTTCGATGATTGCCTCGCATGGGCGCGCCGCGTGTCGGCGGATCCTGAAGGGCCGGTCGCGGCGGCGGCTGAACCCGCTCTTCGTCGGATGGCTGATGGGCTGGCCCATCGGGCACGCGCTCTGCGCCTGCTCGGCAACGGAGTTCACCCTCTGGCAGCGGCACATGCGTGGCGCGCTCTCGCAGCTGCCCATGGCCTCGGGGCCGTGGATCTGGCGGCCGACACAAGAAGCCCGGCGCACGGCGCAGATGAGTTTCCTTGAAGGAATGCAGCCGTGAGTTTCCACAGCAGGATTGGCCGCGCTGGCGGCACCAAGATCAAGCGCGCGCTGGGCGTGCAGGCGGCGCTGGAATGGGCGTTCCGGGTCGAGAAGGCGCAGCTGGAGCTTCCACTGCCCCAGGACGTGACCGAGGACGGCTTCGGCTTTGGTCTCGAATACGTCCTCCTCCAACGTGCCGCGCTGGGCTGCAAGGTCGACGGCGGCCAGCACAAGATCGGCGGCTACACGCACGAGGACGCAGAGGTGATCGCAGCCACCGTCGCCGGGATACCCGACAGCCTCGGCGGCAAGCGCATGGCGATCCGCGTGGCCGAACTGGCCCGTGCCGGGCTCACGCCGGACTGGATGCCCGGGGCCGTCCCGCGGTGCGTTCCAGTCGAGATCAAGCGCAATCAGCATGGCGAACGGGCCAGCACCATCGTTGTCGGCGCCGAGCGCGTCCGCACCCGTGGCAAGTGGCGCACCGTCGAGGTTCTGGCTTGCCCGGTGACCTTCACCCCGAATCCCCACCAGATCGAGGCGGCCCGCCGCTCCTATGACGACTGGTGGCAAGCGCTGGGCTGGGTGCGGGACGGGCTGATCGAGGGCGGGATGCTGCGGGATGTGGAGGTAACATCGGCGATGCCGGTGCCCCAGCCATGGAAGCGGAAGAACGCGCTGCCGTAGTAATGCGCGATTGCCTTTTGGCACTGATCGTTTATATTCGTGCCAAAGGAGACAATCATGCAGTTCGCCACCGTCCAGCCGATCATCGCACGTCCGGATCTCCCCGTCATCACGGACGAGGAGGCGGCGGCGCTGGCGCGTGCCACCGTCAACCTGTTCCGCGCCTGGGGCCTGACCGACGCCGAGGCCCGGACCCTCCTCGGCGACATGGCCCAGCGCACATGGGCGCGCTGGAAGGCTGGCGATGTCGGGCGCATCGACCGCGACCTGCGGGCGCGCATGGCAATCCTGATGGGGGTCCACAAGGCGCTGCGCTATCTCTTCACCGACGCCGCCCGCGGCTATGCGTGGATCCGCAAGCCCAGCGAGGCCTTCGGGGGACGCAGTGCGCTGGACGTCATGCTGCGCGGGGAGATCACCGACCTGATCGACCTGCGCACCTTTCTCGATGCCGAGCGGGGTGCCTGGTGAATGTGCCTGTCCGCCGCGTGACATGGCCACGCACCGTCCGCATAATCCGCTCGATCCACCCGCCCATCGACCTATTCGAGGACATCGCCGATCCCGCCGACTGGGAGGCGCTCGCCTCGGCCGAAGCCAAGTTCAACCCGCGCATCCGCGACAGCATCGGCGATCTCTCCAAGGTGCCGGTGGCACGCCGCGTGACGGGGCCGGGCGCCAGCTGGGTCATGGCGCCCTTCGTCCATTGCTCGACCCTGCGCCCCGGGCGGTTCTCGGATGGCAGTTTCGGCCTCTACTATGCGGGCGACCGAACCGAGGTGGCCATTGCCGAGACCATCCACCACCACGCCCGCTTCATGCGCGCCACAAGCGAGGCGCCAGGCTGGACCTCGCAGTTCCGAGAACTGATCGGATCCGTCGATGCCGATCTGGACGACGCCACCGGTCGAACTGATCTGCTGGACCCCGACGACTACCGACCCTCGCAGGTCTTCGGGGCCGAACGGCGCGCGGCCGGATCGAACGGCATCACCTGGCCCAGCGTCCGCTATCCGGGCGGGCACTGCATCGCGGCCTTCTGGCCTGATGTCATCGCGATCCCGTCACAGGGGGGGCATTTCGCATACCACTGGAACGGCAGCGCGGTCGATTACGTCAAGCGGCTGGAGACAGGCGAGGTGATGACCGTAATCTGATCGTACATTTAACATGCGCCGCAACCCGTTCATCTGGCGCGCGAATTTCTGGATTTCCCGATCCGGCTGGAATACGGTCGGGTCAGCGGCAAGAAGAGGCGAATACCCATGGCATCCATCGACAACGGCTCCGACCTCGGTATCGAGGCAAGCCTGTTCAAGGCCGCCGACAAGCTGCGCGGCAACATGGAGCCGTCGGATTACAAGCACGTGGCCCTCGGCCTGATCTTTCTCAAGCACATTTCGGACGGCTTCGAACTGAAGCGCCAGGCGCTGTTGGCCGAATACCCGGAGGGCGCCGAGGACCCCGACGAATACCTCGCCGACAACATCTTCTGGGTGCCGCAGGAGGCGCGCTGGTCGCACCTGCAGGCCAGCGCCAAGCAACCCACCATCGGCCGCCTGATCGATGAGGCTATGATCGCCATCGAGAAGGTCAACCCGTCGCTCAAGGGCGTCCTGCCCAAGGACTACGGCCGTCCCGCGCTCAACGCCGTCATGCTGGGGGAACTGATCGACCTGATCTCGGGCATCGCGCTGGGCGAGGGCAAGGACCGCGCGCGCGATCTGCTCGGCCGGGTCTACGAATACTTCCTTGGCCAGTTCGCAGGCAGCGAGGGCAAGCGCGGGGGCGAGTTCTACACCCCGCGCTCGGTCGTGCGCGTGATGGTCGAGATGCTGGAGCCCTACAAGGGCCGCGTCTACGACCCCTGCTGCGGCTCGGGCGGGATGTTCGTGCAGTCGGAGAAATTCGTCAAGGCGCATGGCGGCCGCCTGGGCGACATTGCCATCTATGGGCAGGAGTCGAACTACACCACCTGGCGGCTGTGCAAGATGAACCTCGCCGTGCGCGGGATCGATGCCGACATCAGATGGAACTCCGAGGGCACCTTCCACAAGAACGAACTGCCCGACCTGCGCGCCGATGTGATCCTGGCCAACCCGCCCTTCAACATCTCGGACTGGGGCGGTGAACGGCTGCGCGAGGATGCGCGCTGGAAATACGGGCCACCCCCCGCGGGCAACGCCAATTTCGCTTGGCTGCAGCACATCCTGCACCACCTGTCGCCCACCGGCACGGCGGGGGTGGTGCTGGCCAATGGCTCGATGTCCTCGACCCAGTCGGGCGAGGGCGAGATGCGCCGCGCGATGATCGAGGGCGAGGTGGTCGATTGCATGATCGCCCTGCCGGGGCAGTTGTTCTATTCCACCCAGATCCCGGCCTGCCTGTGGTTTCTGGCGCGTGACAAATCGAACGGCATCGCGCGCGACCGCCGCCTGCGTGACCGGCGCGGCGAGGTGCTGTTCATCGACGCCCGCAAGCTGGGCCATATGGTCGACCGGACGCGGCGCGAGTTCTCGGACGCCGACGTCGCCCGCATCGCCGGCACCTACCACGCCTGGCGGCTGGGCGAGGGATACGCCGACGTGCCGGGCTTCTGCAAATCGGCGAGCATCGAGGAAATCCGGTCCCACGGCCACGTCCTGACCCCGGGCCGCTATGTCGGCGCCGAGGCGACGGAGGAAGACGAGACGCCCTTCACCGAGCGTTTCGCCGCCTTGCAGGAGCAGTTGGAGGTGCAATTCGCCGAGGCCGAGGAACTGACGGCGACGATCCGGGCGCGGCTGGCGAGGGTTGGGTTGTGAGCCGCGCCGCGAAGCCCGTTTTCCCGCCGCTCGAAGCGGATAGCTGGCCAATTTCGCGGGAATGGTCACGTCTTGATGACCTCTGCGAGGGCGTGTTCGACTGCCCACACACCACGCCAGTAATCACGGACGAAGGGCCGTATGTGGTTCGATCGCAAGATGTCAGAACCGGCATCTTCCGGCTCGATCAGGCGGCGCACGTCAGCGAGGAAACCTATCAGGAGCGCATTGCACGAGCCGAACCGCGCTTCGGCGACATTCTCTACAGTCGCGAGGGGACCTATTTCGGGCTCGCAGCCGAGGTCCCGAGAGGCGTACGTGTCTGCCTCGGCCAACGGATGGTGCTGATAAGGCCATCCGACAAGATCGATACCCGGTTCTTGAGACTTTGGCTCAACTCGCCGGTGCTTCATCGGCATATCATGGGTTTTCGCGACGGCACCGTGGCCGAACGGCTGAACATGCCCACGATCAGAGGGCTGCCGGTCCCCCATATTTCGCTCCCCGAACAACGCGCGATTGCCGCCACTCTCGGCGCGCTGGATGACAAGATCGAGCTGAACCGGAAGATGAACGCCAAGCTTGAGGCCATGGCGCGGGCGCTGTTCCGCGACTGGTTCGTCGACTTCGGCCCCACCCGCGCCAGGATGGAAGGCCGCCCCCCCTACCTCTCCCCCGACCTCTGGTCCCTCTTCCCCGACCGCCTCGACGCCGAGGGCAAGCCGGAGGGGTGGGAGGCTTCGACCATCGGCGACGAGGTGCGCGTTGTCGGCGGATCGACCCCCAGCACCAAGGAACCGGATTTCTGGGACGGAGGCATCAACTGGGCCACGCCGAAGGACCTGTCCACGCTTGCCGCGCCCGTCCTGCTCGAAACCTCCCGGTCGATCACCGCGGCGGGCCTCGCGAAGATCAGCTCGGGTCTGCTGCCCGTGGGGTCGCTGCTGCTGTCGTCCCGCGCGCCGATTGGCTACCTCGCCATCGCTGAGGTGCCTGTGGCGATCAATCAGGGCTTCATCGGCATGATCTGCGACAAGCGGTTGTCCAACGTCTTTGCTTGGCTCTGGACGCTGGAGAACATGGAAGCGATCCTCGCCAAGGCGAACGGCTCGACCTTCCAGGAGATCAGCAAGGCCAACTTCCGCCCGCTGCCCGTGGTGGTCGCAACGGACCCCGTGCTGCACGCCTTCGATGCCATCACGAAGCCGCTCTACGAGCGCATCGCCAAGAACGAACTCGAATCCCGCACCCTCGCCCAGACCCGCGACCTCCTGCTGCCGCGCCTGATGTCGGGGGAGTTGCGGGTGGCCAAGACCGAGCAACCTGTCGCAATCACAGCCTGACACAAGGAGATCGGCCATGCCGTTCATCGCCAAGACCGCTCCGATCACCTCGCTAGCCGACGAGCATATTCGCATCGAGGAGCGCCCGATGTATGGCGGGCGGGACATTCGGGTCGGGTCGGAGGTTTTCCTTTGGTCATCCGAAACGCAGGGCGGCGTCGGGTTGTGGGGCAAGGGAACCGTCACTGCGATTGACCCTGGCGGCCCAAAACCGGCGATCACCGTCCGCATCGATCAGCGTGTGAATTCCGGCAACTTCGGCCTCAACGAGATCGCGCCGCATCGGGACAGCACGCAGGACACACCAATCGTCGGCCTGGCCCGCAAGCTCTACAAGCATGCCCACAACAAGATTGCCGGACTGACGAACGCCGAAGCAGAATTGCTGCAACAGAATTTCGAGTAGTCGGGCCGGCATCATTCATCCCACCCATTTTCGAGGTCAAACCGCATGAGCATACCCGAGATCGATCTGACGAACCTGAAACGAGCCATCGTCATGCGGCTCGACCGCGAGGCGAAGGAGCATTCCAAAGGCCACCAGAAGAGCTACGCGAACCGCTATTCGATGCGATCCTCCGACGGCGCGCTGGTTGAGCTGATGTTCGAGAAGGGCGACAAGTCCCCCGCCAACCTCTGGGTCAGACAGGACTTCGTGAGGGACCTTCTGGATGGCAGCATTCCGTTCACCCCCTCGCCCGCGTCAAAGCTGTACCAGACCGTCGGCAAGACGGGCGAGAAGAAGTATGGGCGGCACTCGGCGCTTGAGGACATGATGCAACTCGGCAAGGCAGACCTTGTCTGTTTCGCGTTGCGCAGCATGGCGGATCTGGACCGGGTGCTGGCAACGTTGGCACAGGTCACGAGGCCAGTGCGCGCATGACCACATTGACCGAAGCCGAAGTCGAAGCTGTCCTGCTCGATCACCTCGAGCGACTGGGCTATGCCTGCCTCAACGACACGGTTTCGGGCCCCGATGGCAGCGCGCCCGAGCGCGCCGCCTATTCCGACACGATCCTGCCCCGCCGCCTGCGCGCGGCCGTCGCCTGGCTGAACCCCCACATCCCCGAGGACGCCCGCGAGGATGCGATCCGCCGGGTGGTGGCGGCCGAGCGCCCCTCGCTGATCGAGGAGAACCGCCGCCTGCACCGCGCCCTGGTCGAGGGTGTGCCGGTTGAATTCCGCGCAGAGGATGGCACGATCCGCGGCGATGCCGTGCGGCTCATGGACCCCGACGACCGGCTGAACGACTGGCTGGCCATCGCCCAGTTCACCGTGACCGAGAACGGCAACAAGCGCCGCCCCGATGTGGTGGTGTTCCTGAACGGCCTACCGGTGGGCGTGATCGAGGTGAAGAAGCCGGGGGCTGAGGCGGCCTCGCTGACCGCGGCCTTCAACCAGTTGCAGACCTACAAAACGCAGGTACCGTCGCTGTTCCGCACCAGTGCCGTGCTGGTCACGACCGACGGCATCATGGCGCGCGTGGGCTCGCTGACCGCCGATCAGGAACGCTTCATGCCCTGGCGCACGACCGACGGGGTCGATGTGGCCCCCAAGGGCGCGCCCGAGATGTCGGTGCTGATCGAGGGGGTGTTCGAACGCGGGCGGCTTCTGGCCCTGATGCGCGATTTCACGGTGTTCGGCGAAACCCCGGGCGGGATCGCCAAGATCATTGCAGGCTATCACCAATTTCACGCCGTGCGCCGCGCCGTGGACAGCACCGTGATAGCCAGCCGGGGCGGCGGCGACCGCAAGGCCGGGGTGATCTGGCACACCCAGGGCTCGGGCAAGAGCCTGCTCATGGCCTTCTACGCCGGGCAACTGGTGCGCGAACCGGCGATGGAGAACCCGACCATCGTGGTGATCACCGACCGAAACGACCTGGACGACCAGCTGTTCGGCACCTTCGCCATGTGCCGCGACCTGATCCGCCAGACTCCGGTACAGGCCGACAGCCGCGAAGACTTGCAACGGGCGCTGGCACGGGCCTCGGGCGGCGTGGTGTTCACGACGATCCAGAAATTCGCCCCCGAGAAGGGCGAAGCCTATCCGATGCTGACCGACCGGCGGAACGTGGTTGTGATCGCGGACGAGGCGCACCGCAGCCAGTACGGGTTCAAGGCTCGGATCGAGAAGACCGGCGCCATCGCCTATGGCTTTGCCAAGCACCTGCGCGATGCGCTGCCCAATGCGTCCTTCATCGGCTTCACCGGCACCCCCATTGAACAGGACGATGTGAACACCCCCGCCGTGTTCGGCCATTACATCGACATCTACGACATCAGCCGCGCCGTCGAGGACGGGGCGACGGTGCCGATCTACTACGAGAGCCGCCTCGCCCGGATCGAACTGCCCGAAGACGAAAAGCCCCGCGTCGATGCCGAGATCGAGGCGCTGACCGAGGACGAGGCGATCAGCGAGCAGGAACGCCTGAAGCGAAAATGGTCGACGGTCGAGGCCCTGGTCGGCGCCGAGAAGCGGCTGCGGATGGTCGCCGAGGACCTGGTCGCCCATTTCGGGGATCGCGTTGCCGCGATGGATGGCAAGGCGATGGTCGTCTGCATGAGCCGCCGCATCTGCGTGGAGCTTTACAACCAGATCGTTGCCCTTCGCCCGGACTGGCATTCCGACGACGACAATGCCGGCCTGGTCAAGATCGTGATGACCGGCTCGGCCTCGGACCCCGAAGCCTGGCAGCCCCATATCGGCGGCAAGGCCCGGCGTGACCTGCTGGCCAAGCGCGCCAAGGACCCGAAGGATCCGCTCAAGCTCGTGATCGTGCGCGACATGTGGCTGACGGGGTTCGACGCGCCGTCGATGCACACGATGTACATCGACAAGCCGATGCGCGGCCACGGGCTGATGCAGGCCATCGCCCGGGTCAACCGGGTGTTCCGCGACAAGCCCGCCGGGCTGATCGTCGACTACATCGGCATCGCCCAGAACCTGAAATCCGCCCTGGGACAGTACTCCGCGGCGGATCAGCGGCAGGCCGGGATCGACGAGGCCGAGGCGGTGGCGGCGCTGCTGGTAAGGCTGGACGTGGTTCGGGCCATGTTTCACGGCTTCGACTACCGGCTCGGGATCACCGGCACACCGCAGCAGCGCCTGGTCACCCTGGCCGAGGCGCTGAACGTCATCCTCGCGCGGCAGGATGAGGCAGCGCAGCGCGAAACCGACAAGGAGGCGAAGAAGGCCGCCCATCGGCGGTTTCAGGATGCGGTCCTCGCTTTGTCGAAGGCCTTCGCACTCAGCTCGGCCAGCGACGCTGCCCGCGAGGTGCGCGACGAGGTCGGGTTCTTTCAGACCGTCCGAGCCGCAATGGTAAAGGCCGCTGACACGAGCGGCAGATCGGCCGCGGAGCGCGATCTTGCGATCCGGCAGATCGTCAACGACGCCGTCGCCTCGACCGAGATCGTCGACATCCTCTCCGCCGCAGGTCTGTCATCGCCGGACATCTCGATCCTGTCGGACGAGTTCCTGGCGGAGGTCGGGCAGATGGAAAAGAAGAACCTCGCCCTCGAAGCACTGCGCAAGCTCCTCAACGACGAGATCAGGTCGAGTAGCCGATCGAACGTTATCGAGACACGGAAGTTCTCGGAGCGCCTCGAAGAGGCCATCGCCCGCTACCACACCAACGCGATCAGTACGGTCGAGGTGCTGCAGGAACTGATCGCCCTGGCGAAGGACGTTCGCGAGGCGAGGAACCGGGGCGAGGAAATTGGCCTTACACCCGAGGAAGTGGCCTTCTACGACGCGCTCGCTGAAAACGAGAGCGCCGTCGAGGTTCTGGGCAACGATCAGCTCAAGGTGATCGCCCACGAGCTGCTCAAGGGGCTCCAGGCCAACGCCAGTGTCGACTGGGCACATCGGGACAGTGCCCGCGCCCGCCTCCGCGTGTTGGTGAAGCGGATCCTGCGCAAGTACGGCTATCCACCGGATCTCGAGGACGCAGCAGTTCAGGGTGTTCTCGCGCAGGCAGAGGCGATCCTTTCGGAGGTGGCGCGCTGATGGAAGTCGCGAACCCAATGGGCGAACAGCTGACATTCGCTGCGCTGCCTACAACTAAGCTTCGTATAACGCAAAGAGGAAATTGACTATGCAGGTATATAATCTGGCTTGTTGCTGGTAATGGTGCAGGGGTGCGTTGCGTGCGTATAGAACTACGTGATTTCCCTCAAGCAGAGCAATTAAAATGGCATGAGTGACGATTTCGATCTCTCTGATATCGATCCCGGACCTTCAGCATCGCCGCCGACGGCGGCGCAGGTGCAAAGCGGCATTCCAATTCCCGCGGTCCGATTAATCCAGGTATTCTCTCCCGATGAGTGGGAAGAGTTCACGGAAGAGTGGCTCTCCCTTCAGAAAGCCGTTGGATCATATCATTCCGTGCGTCGCTTTTCGGGGCCGGGCGACCGAGGTTTGGATGTCGTTGCGTTCACAACTGCCGACGGCTTCAAGGCGCCTTGGGATAGTTATCAGTGCAAGCACTACGGCCAGCCGCTGAGTCCGGAAGATGTCAGGATTGAAGTCGCCAAGCTCGTCTATCACTCCTTCAAGAAATCCCCACCATACAATCAAGCGTGCCCCTTGCCGCAGCGACACATCTTTGTCTCTCCGCGTGGATGCGGCATTACCGTTTCCCGATGGTTCAAAGACGCCGCGCGCTTCAAGAAGGAAGTTCGCGAGCATTGGCTTAAGAACGGCCTTCCGAACATCGGCAAGGGGATAGACCAGGATTTCGCCGGTGCGTTTCTCAAGTATTTCGACTCTTTTGATTTTTCGATCTTCGGTGACAAGTCAGCCGTCGAGTTGATCGAAGAGCATGAGCAGACGATCTTTCACGCGGCCCGTTTTGGTGGTGGCCTTCCTGCGCGCGGCCCTGTTCCCGCACCGCCCGCCATGCCGGATGCCGCGGAAAGCGTATACCTGAAGAAGCTTTTCGCCGTGTACGGCGAAAACACCGGAAAGACAGTAGACGAGCGCGCCCATCTGGAAGGTCACAGCGATCTACTGCACCACTTTGATCGCCAGCGTGTGCTTTTCTACAATGCCGAGGCTCTGCGCAACTTCGCCCGAGACCGGACGCCTCTTGGCACATTTGATTCCTTGAAGGAGGATGTCTTCAATGGTGTCATCGATGCCTGTGAGAGCACGCATCCGAGCGGACTGGATCGCCTTCGAACCACCCTCACAACGGCGGGCGCGGTTGATATCAGCGGCAACGCACTCGTGACGGTCACCCGCGTTGCGGATAAGCAAGGGGTCTGCCATCAGCTCGCCAACGATGAACGTCTCACCTGGGTGAAAGACGATGACTGATCTCCGCGTGCATGCCTTCAACAGCCCGTTCGAAACGGGCATCCGCGCGTTGATTCTGCTTGTCTCGTCGTTCCCGCGCGAGCATGACCTGAGCCGCCTCGTTCAGTACGACTACCTGGCGGTTCACTCGGAAGATGCGGGCGGTCCGCCTAGCCTCCATCCGCCGCTGCCGCTACGCTCCAATGAACTTCTTGTGCGCCGGGGGCTCGTCGAGCGAGGCTTGCTGCTGATGGCGAGCGCTGGTCTGGTTCGCCGCATTCCTCGGGAGACGGGCATTGTCTTCACGGCAAACGACGAGGCCGGATCGTTCGTATCCAACCTGCATTCTGATTATCTGGAAGGTATAAAGAAACGAGCCAGCTGGGTTGTTGAGTCGTTCGATAGCTTGTCCGACTCGGAGCTGGATCGCGTCATAAATAGACTCTTTGAGGCCTGGACGACCGAATTTCAGCCGGTAGAAACAGCTATTCAAGAAGAGCTACAGATATGAGCGGGCTCTTCCTTCGACATCTTGCCTATCTTGGGCCACGGAAAAAGCCCGCGAGCATAACCTTTGAACGCGGCTTGAATGTGGTCTGTGGTGCTTCCGACACCGGCAAATCGCTCATCGTCGAGAGTCTTGACTTCATGCTGGGCGGTACGCAGCCGCCGCGTGAGGTGCCCGAGCGCGCCGGATATGATCGTGTGCGCCTACTCATCGAGTCAAAAGGTTGGCCTTTGCTGGGCCTTGAGCGCAGTATCGAAGGTGGAAATTTTGCATCTTATCAGGAAGAGCTGCTTGATGGTCTGCCGAGCACTAATCCACGAACACTGCGCGAGAAACATAGTGCGGCACGTCAAGACACGCTCTCTCACGAACTGCTTGAGCGGATAGGCCTCACCGAAAAATACCTTCGAAGGAACAAGGCCGGGGCAACGAGAACGGCAAGTATTCGCGACATCGCTCGTCTTTGCGTCGTCACTGAAGAAGAAATTCAGCGGCGGAGCTCGCCGTTTCAGACCGGTCAATACACCCAGGCCACATCGGAGTATGCCGCCTTCAAACTTCTTCTCAGCGGCACCGATGACAGTGCTCTCGTCGGAACGGTTGAAGCCGGGCGCGTGCGCGAGTCCGTTTCCGGCAAGGTCGAATTACTGACCCAAATGATTGAAGAGCTGCAAATCGAAATCGATGAAGAAGGGCATGATCAAGAAGAACTTCTCGACCAGCTATCAAAACTAGAGGGCAGTATCGAAGAGTGCAACGATGAACTCAGCGCCGCGCAAGGAACCTTGAATGCACTGATTGAGGACAGGGCAGCAGCGGCATCGGAGATCAACAAACGTCGCGCGCGCTTAGTTGAAATCGCGGAGCTAACCAAGCGCTTCGCGCTTCTTGATGACCATTATTCGACTGACCTCAAACGTCTGGAATCTATCCGTGAGGCTGGATCACTTTTCGTTCACAGTGATCGGAAAATTTGTCCGCTCTGCGGCTCAAATCCCGAAGATCAGCATCGGGATTCGGATTGCGACGGCAACGTTGAGGCCGTTCTGCTGGCCGCGATTGCCGAGATGCACAAGATCAGGAAGCTGCAATTCGAGCTTCGGGATACGGTCGCAACGCTGGAAGGTGAGCGTGACCGGATAAACGGCGAGCTACCGAAGTATTCCGAACGTTACGCCACACTCGATGGTGAGCTCTCAGACATCGCGAGACCCGAACTATCCACAAAACGCAGCTCATATAATGAGCTCATTTCCAAGCGTGCCGAGGTGAATTCCGTTCTTGAGAAGTTCAAGCGCCTCAAGCGCCTGATCGATCAGCGCGATGATCTTGAGTCCGGGGACGGTGGCGACGGCAAGCCAACCGAGACCAAGACGATCATATCAAAATCAACCCTTGATGAGTTTTCACAGACGGTCGAGCGCATTTTGGCTGCATGGCACTACCCAAACGCGCAGCGTGTCTTCTTTGATGAGACTACCCGAGACTTCCAGATAGCTGGCAAAGCGCGCGGTAGCAGCGGCAAAGGATTGAGAGCAATTTCGCACGCTGCGGTCACTATTGGGCTGCTTGAGTTTTGCCTTGAGCGCGGACTCCCGCATCCCGGTTTCGTCATTCTCGACTCTCCGCTTCTTGCATACTGGAAGCCGGAAGGTGACGACGACGATCTGCGCGGGACAGACATCAAAGAACGCTTTTATGAGTATCTGATCGGTTTCAAAGACAATGCCCAGATCATCATCGTAGAAAACGAGCATCCGCAGCCCTTGGTGGCTGAAGCTGCCAATGTTTCGGTCTTCACGAAAAACCCGAACCAGGGCCGGTACGGCTTCTTTCCAGTTCCTGTCTGACCGGTCAGCAATACACGGGGGAAATCCGAGCGACCGTTTAGTGTTCAACGTCTGCTTTGTGAAGGCTGCGCTGCAGTAAGAATGAGGGAGCCCAAGTTCTCTTTTGGGCCGGATGTGTCACACCCCCTCCCATGGTTCCCCCTGGGCACGATCCGTATACGGGGGGGCTGAGCGCGGCAGTTTTCCAGCGTCTGGCCATTTCGCCGGGGAATCCACCCGGAAGCCACCTTCGCCCACGCGCCTGAAATTCTGACTCAGGTTCAAAGACTTACGCGCCGGAGCCGCTGCCGCGGTGGATTCCAGACCGGAAGCCAGGGAAACCACCTCCGGGGAAGCCAGGCGACGGGAAGCCACCCTCCGGATGCGACCCACCGGAAGCTGTTGAATCCACGGCGCTTTTCCGGTTGACAGACCTGCCCCCCTTGACCTACCCCTTGATCATCGAAGAATTGCGTCCGGAGGAACCCCCCTCGCGGGCGCTTTCATTTCCCCTCCCCCACATCCTGAGCCCCATCCCATGGACCTCGTCTTCGCGCCGAGCCAGGTAGAGTCCTGGCCGATTGCCCGACTGCGCCCCTATGCCCGCAATGCCAAGATGCATGGCGCCGACCAGGTGGCGAAGATCGCCGCGAGCATGGCCAAGTTCGGCTGGACCGTCCCCTGCATGGTGGCCGACGACGGCGAACTGATCGCGGGCCATGGCCGGGTGCTGGCGGCCACGATGCTCGGGCTGACGGAGGCGCCGGTGATCCGGCTGAGCCACCTCGACGAGGCGGAACGCCGGGCCTACCGGATTGCCGACAACAAGCTGACGGAACTGGGCGAGTGGGACGAGGCCCTGCTGCGCGACGAGATCGCGGAGCTTTTGGCTGAGGATTTCGACCTGACCCTGCTCGGCATCAGCGACGATGACCTCGATGCGCTGCTGCGGGATCCCGAGGCGCTGGGCGGGGAAGGTCCGATCGAGGGCGAGGACGATGTGCCCGAGTTGCCGGTCACGCCGGTGTCGGTGCCTGGCGACCTCTGGCAGCTGGGCGGGCATCGGCTGATCTGTGGCGACAGCACCGCGGCCGATGTGGTTGGGCGGCTGCTCGGCGATGTGCGTCCCCTGCTGATGGTGACCGATCCGCCCTATGGCGTCGAATACGATCCCTCCTGGCGCAACCAGGCGGGCGCGGCCAAGACGAAACGCACCGGCAAGGTGCTGAACGACGACCGGGCAGACTGGCGCGAGGCATGGACGCTGTTCCCCGGCGACGTCGCCTATGTCTGGCACGGCGCGCTGCATGCTGCGACCGTGGCCGACAGCCTGACCGCAGCGGGTTTCGCCATCCGGTCGCAGATCATCTGGGCCAAGGACCGGCTGGTCCTCAGCCGAGGCGATTACCACTGGCAGCATGAACCCTGCTGGTATGCGGTGCGCGCCAAGGGCAAGGGCCACTGGGCCGGGGACCGCAAACAGACGACGCTCTGGCAGATCGCCAACCGGGATCAGGATGCCGACACGGTGCATGGCACGCAGAAGCCGGTGGAATGCATGCGGCGGCCGATCCTGAACAACTCCAGCCCTGGTCAGGCGGTCTATGAACCGTTCATGGGATCCGGCACGACCCTGATCGCGGCCGAGACAACAGGCCGTGTCTGCCTCGGCATTGAGTTGAACCCGGCCTATGTCGACGTGGCCATCGAGCGCTGGCAAGTCTTCACGGGTCAGGAGGCCGTGCTGGCAGAAACCGGCGAGACGTTTACGGCCCTGAAAGCCCAGCGGCACGCAGCATGACGATGCATCTGCGCCCGAGCCAGATCGCCTTCTGGCCGCTGGATCGGCTGAAACCCTACGCCCGGAACGCCAAGACCCACGACGACGACCAGGTGGCGAAGATCGCTGCGAGCATGACCGAGTTCGGCTGGACTGTCCCCTGCCTCGTTGCCGCCGACGGCGAGCTGATCGCAGGCCATGGCCGCGTGCTGGCCGCCGCGCAGCTCGGGCTGGCCGAGGCACCGGTCATCGTGCTGGACCATCTGACCGAGGCGCAGCGTCGCGCTTACCGGATCGCCGACAACCGGCTGACCGAACTGGGGGGATGGGATGACGCCCTGCTCGTCGAGGAGCTGCGGGGTCTGCTGGCCGAGGATTTCGACCTCGGGCTGATCGGGATCCCCGAGGACGAGTTGGACGCGTTGCTGCACGACGCCGACGACGACCGCGCGCCGATCGACGATGACACCGCCGATACGATCCCCGATGCCCCGGCCGAACCTATCACCCGGCCGGGCGACATCTGGGCGCTGGGCGAACATCGCCTGATCTGCGGCGATGCCACCGATCCGGGTGTAGTGGCACGGCTGATGGATGGCGCGCAGGCCTCGCTGATGTTCACCTCCCCGCCCTATGCCCAGCAGCGCGACTATGGCGCCGCGAAGGAGAAGGTCGGTGACTGGGATGCGCTGATGCAGGGCGTCTTCACCTCGGCGCCCGTCACCGCCGATGCCCAGCTGCTAGTCAACCTCGGCCTCGTCCACCGCGATGGCGAATGGATCCCGTATTGGGACGACTGGACCCTTTGGATGCGCGCGCAGGGCTGGCGGCGGTTCGGCTGGTATGTCTGGGACCAGGGGCCCGGCCTTCCCGGTGACTGGAACGGGCGGCTGGCGCCGTCGCACGAGTTCATCTTCCACTTCAACCGGCAGCCCCGGAAGCCGAACAAGACGGTCGCGAGCAAGCACGCGGGCGAAACCCTTGGCGGCGGTGGTCTGCGCGGGGCCGACGGCACGGTCCATCGCAAGACTGGCTTTGGTAACGCGATTCAGAGCCACCGCATTCCGGACAGCGTCTTCCGCATCATGCGCCACAAAGGAGGCTTGGGCGCCGCCGGATCGCACCCGGCCGTGTTCCCGGTGGCGCTGGTCGAGGTGGTGCTCGAGGCCTTCACCGATCCCGGCGACCTGGTGTTCGAGCCCTTCTGCGGCTCCGGCACCCAGCTGATCGCCGCCGAACGCACCGGGAGGCGCTGCTGTGCCGTGGAACTGGACCCGATCTATTGCGACGTCGCCGTGCGACGGTGGGAGATGGCGACGGGGCGAGCGGCCCACCGAATCAGCGAACAGGAGGAGGCCAGAAAACCGGCGCACCGGCCGAGGAAGCGGTCATGACGCAGTCGCGCCGCATGTCGCTGATTGAGGCCATCGCCAATGTCGCCGTGGGCTACGCGCTGGCAATCGCCACGCAGATCGTGGTGTTCCCATGGTTCGGCCTGAACCCGAGCCTCGGTGAGAACCTGGCGCTGGGCGGGATCTTCACCGCGATCTCCCTGATCCGGGGCTACGCCCTGCGCAGGCTGTTTGAGGCAATCAGCGCGCGGTAAACTGCAACAGTTCTGCACCACAAGGCAGATGCTTGTATGGGCACCGCCGTGCGAGGTTGAGATCAGTTTCTGCATTGCCTATCTGAGATGCCGGGTGGCGACAGTGCGCGTCTCCCGGACAATGGAGACTGGATGTCAGAGCTTGCGTGATAGGGCTCTCTGAGTTTCAGAGAGCCGCGTGAAACCGAAGTTGCCTGGCGCATTTGCGCTCGGGCATTTTTTCACGTCTGTCACACGAGACTTCCATGAACATCTCGAGAAACGAACAACGTGCGCTGCACGTTCTGGCGCTTGGTGGCCGTATCCTGCACGAGCGGGCGGACGGTCCCAAGATTACCTCCGTCACCTGCGTCACGCGCGAAGGGATGATCCTGTCCGACCTCGACATGACCATCTTCAACAAGCTGAGGCGCAAGCGGCTGATCGAATCCCGGTCCGGCGGCCCCTATCACATCTCGAAACGCGGTCGCCTGTCGGTGCGGGCGCAACTCGACAATCAGGGAGCATGACATGTTGATCCGCAACGAAATCGACAGTGATGCCTCCGCGATCAGCAGGGTTGTGACCGAGGCCATGAAGGTGCTTCCGCAATCCACCGGAGCGGAGGCCGCCATTGTCGACAGGCTGAGGGCGGACAATGCTCTCAGCCTGTCGCTCGTGGCCGAGGACGGGGGCGAGATGGTTGGCTATCTGGCCGCCTCGGATGCCTTGATCGGGGCGGAGTCCGGCTGGGGCCTGATCGGTCCCGTCGCCGTCCTGCCTGCGCGGCACGGGCAGGGGATCGGAAGCGCCCTCATGGCCGAGGCGATCCGTCGGCTGCGCGCAGGCTGCAAGGGGGCGGCCCTTGTCGGCGATCCCGGCTACTATGGCCGGTTCGGGTTCAGGGCCTTTCCAAGCCTGCGGCTGGGTGACGTCCCGCCCCGTTTCGTGCAGGCCCTTCCGTTCCATGGGAGCGAACCTGACGGCGAGCTGATCCATCATCCCGCGTTCGGCCTGGAGCAAAAGGGCTGACGCAAGCCCGGGCCGCACATCGACGGTGCGGCCCGGGCAATCCCGCTTGCGGACTGCTGGCCGCCTCGGGAGCCTTTCGACGACTCACCCGATCCGATGAACCGTTCCGCGACCTTCCTCCGTCGCAGATGTGATCCGGAGACCCAGCTTCTTCTTCAGCGCCCCCGAAATCATGCCCCTCGCGGTGTGCGCTTGCCACGACGTCGCCTCGACGATCTCGGCGATGGATGCGCCCTCGGGTCGCTGCAGCAGCGCGATGATCTGCGCCTGCTTGGTGCCAGCGCGAATGGTAACGGGCCTTTTCGTATCGGTTTCCCCGGTCGTCGGCGCAAGGTTCGCGTCCGCATGCGGCTTCGCTTTCCGCACGCTGGCGACGGCGCTGGCCGCGACCGGCTCGATCCCGATGGCCTCCAGCCCGGCCTCTGTGGCGATCAGCGTGGTGCCGTGGCCATCGCCGGTCTCGCGCCAGAGCGGCTCGCCACGCCGGAGGTCGGCATCGACCTCTTCCAGCCAACCGCGCGTGATCATCGCGGTCACGGCCTTCTGCGCGGCGGCGCCGTGCAGGCCTTCGGGCAGCGGCATGGCCAGATTGCCGGGGCGGGTCGCCGCGCGGCTGAGGATGAGACTCTGGGTGTCGGTGAGCTTGGGCATGGGTCTTCTCCATGGTCAGGGCCGCGATCATCGCCGGCCTTCCACGACCCCAGGCCGCGCAGGCGCGCGGCAGGAGTTCCGGCGGCGCCGGAGATCAGCGGGCGTGTTCGCCCTCGCCGAAGGCGCTGTCGGTGATGCGCTTCAGGAGGCTCGCGTAGTGCTCCAGCGTGCCGACCATGGCCCAGCCGACTTCATCGGGGTGACAGTCGAAGTGCTCGTCGCTGAGCGCCTGCAAGCGGGCGAGCATCTCGTCGATCTCGGCCTTCTTGCCGATGAAGGCGGCCAATGCGGCTTCGCGATTGCGGCGCGCCTTCTCGGCGCGGAGTTCATGGCGCGGGGTGGTGATCGGGCTGAGGCGGGTCATCGGGGTGGCTCCGTGGTGAGTTGCATCGTTTCCGTGAAACGACCATCGCTCCGGTGCGGCGATTATCGTAGCGAATTCAGAGCAATAGAGTTGCTATCTGATCGCCACGCAGCGCGCCTGCGCGACGGGATCATGGCCGCAGCGCTTCAGGCTGCGCAGCCTCGGGATCCAGTTCGACCCACGCCCTATCCTGCCAGACATAGAGATGGCAGAGTTCACGGGTAGGGCGCGACAGGATCGGGGGCTCGCGAGGCGGGTCGAAGCAGTCGAGTTCGTCGGCCCGGACCTGCCGGATTTCCTTGGCCGCAAGGATGTCCTCAGGCGTCCACGGGGCGAGCGCGGGCAGCATGTGCGAGGGGTATCCGTCGTAGTGGCAGTACACATGGGCCCATTCTTCGGGGCCGATCCGGATGGCGATCTGCGCGCGGGTGCTCATGTCCGCGCCCTCAGATCAGCTGCAGGCTGGCCAGCATGGTGCTGGCGGCGGCGAGCTGGGTGGTCGGCAGCTCGATCTTGATGTGCGAGATGACGTCCGAAGCGTCGGCCGCGATCCCCTCGTCGCGCAGCGCGGCCTCGATCATGCGGGCGGCAGCGTCGGGGCCCTTGAGGTTCAGCGGGTCCGGCAGCGCGGCGTGATCGATGCGGATGGTGGTGATGGCGGTCATGGGCCTGTCCTTTCAGGGTTGGGTGTCAGCGGGTCCTGCGCGGCGTCCGGCCTCGAAGGCTTCCTCGAGCGCGGCGCGGATGGCCCAGACGGCAACATCGTGGAAATCCAGCCGGTCCCAGTTGCGGGTTTCGAGCGTCTCGAGGTGGAACTGGCGCTGGGCAATTTCGAGAAGCAGGGCGTCGCGGGCGGCGTTGGGGTCTTCGGGTTTGCGCTTGGGCACGGCTTTGATCCTTGTCCGGGGGGAGTGCGATGCACCCGCTTGCGTAGGATCAGAGTCGCTCTATCCGGGAGTGCAATCAACTGGATAAGCAGATTATTTCCATTTAATTCCAATATCTTGAAGATCATCGCAGCGCCATGGAAGGTATGTCCGAGCGTGCCTATGCCGCTCATTCCGGCCTCTCCCGCGGCGCGGTGCAGAAGGCGCGCAAGAACGGTCGGCTGGTGCTCTTTGCCGACGGGTCGATCAACGCGGCCGCCTCGGATGCAAGGCGCGGCGCGATGACCGATCCGGACCAGCAGATGCGCTCGCGCGGCGGTGGCGAAGGGATGATCAGCGGGCCGGGAGAGACATCGTCCTACATCAAGGCCCGCACTGCGCTGACTGTTTACATGGCGCAGGACAAGCAGATCGCCATCCAGAAGAAGAAGGGCGTGCTGGTCGACCGTGCGCGCGCCGAGACGCTGGTGTTCCGCCTTGCGCGCCAGGAGCGCGATACATGGGTCACCTGGCCCACCCGCGTGGCCGCGCTGATGGCCGCACAATTGTCCGCAGAGATGGAGAAGGCCTCGGGGGCGCCCGTGACGATCGAGACTGCGATCCTGCAGAGGGTGCTGGAAACCCATGTCCGAGAGCAGCTCGACGCCCTCGCAGACCTCCGGGTCTCGCTTGCATGAAGGAGCCAATGATCACGACCTGACCGACAGCGACCTGACCGAGGGGCTCGACCTCGGGTTCGATGGCGCCGATGACGTCCTGCGGGCGTGGCGGCGGGGCATGCGCCCCGATGCCGATCTGACAGTGTCGGAATGGGCCGATGCGCATCGCTGGCTGTCTTCGCGGGCCTCGGCCGAGCCCGGGCGGTACCGTACCGCGCGTACGCCCTATCTGCGCGGCATTATGGATGCGCTCTCGCCGAGCCACCCGGCGCAGCGGATCAGCTTCATGAAGGCGGCGCAGGTCGGCGCCACGGAAGCGGGCAACAACTGGATCGGCTTCGTGATCCATCACGCGCCGGGGCCGATGCTGGCGGTGCTGCCGACCGTCGAGATGGCCAAGCGCACCTCGCGCGGCCGGATCGACCCGCTGATCGAGGACAGCCCGGCGCTGAAGGAACGGGTCAGCCCCGCCCGCTCGCGCGACGCCGGCAACTCGATGCTGTCCAAGGAATTCCCGGGCGGCATCCTCGTGCTGACCGGCGCGAACAGCGCGACGGGCCTGCGCTCGATGCCCGCGCGCTATGTGTTCCTCGACGAGGTCGATGCCTATCCGGCCTCGGCCGACGAGGAAGGCGATCCGGTCACGCTGGCCGAGGCGCGCACCACCACCTTCGCGCATCGGCGCAAGGTGTTCATGGTCTCGACGCCCACGATCCGGGGGCTGAGCCGGATCGAGCGGGAGTTCGAAGCCTCCGACCAGCGTCGGTTCTTCGTGCCCTGCCCGCATTGCGGCCATAAGCAATGGCTGCAATTCGAGCGCCTGCGCTGGGCGAAGGGTAGGCCCGAGACGGCCACCTACCATTGTGAGGGCTGCGAGCGTCCTATCGCTGAGCACCACAAGACCGAGATGCTGGCGCGGGGCGAATGGCGGGCGACGGCGACCAGTGCGGATCCGAATGCAATCGGGTTCCATCTGTCCGCGCTCTCTTCACCGATTGGCTGGAAAAGCTGGGAGCAGATCGCCCGCGAATGGCTGGCTGCCCAAGGCTCGGACGAGATGCTGCGCGCGGCGCGCAACACGCTGCTGGGCGAGACCTGGATCGAGAGCGGCGAGGCCCCGGAATGGCAGCGGCTGGCGGATCGGCGCATCCCCTTCCCGGCGCAGATCCCGGCAGGCGGTCTGTTCCTGACCGCCGGGGCCGATGTGCAGAAGGACCGGGTCGAGGTCGATGTCTGGGCCTGGGGCCGGGGACTGGAGAGTTGGCTGGTGGATCACATCGTCATTCCGGGCGGGCCGGATGATCCGGCCTGCTGGGACAGGCTGACTGCACTGCTGGGCCAGACATGGGCGCACGAGAACGGCGCGTTCATGACGCTGGCCAAGCTCGCCATCGACACCGGCTACGAGTCCGCCGCCGTCTACGCCTGGTCCCGCAAGCAGGGGATTGCACAGGTTGCGCCTGTGAAGGGTCTCGAGGGGTTCAACCGTGCCACGCCCGTGTCGGGGCCGACCTTCGTCGATGCGACCGTGAATGGCCGCAAACTCAAGCGCGGCGCGCGGCTCTGGACGGTGGCCACAGCCACCTTCAAGGCCGAGACCTATCGCTATCTGCGGATCGAGCGGCCCAGTGACGATGATCGGGCGCTGGGCGCGCCGACACCGGCTGGCACCATCCACTTGCCCGACTGGGTGGACAGCGAATGGCTCAAGCAGCTGGTGGCCGAGCAACTGGTCACGATCCGCGACCGACGCGGCTACGCCCGCCAGGAATGGCAGAAGCTGCGCGAGCGCAACGAGGCGCTCGATGCCCGGGTCTATGCGCGCGCCGCCGCGTGGATCCTCGGCGCCGACCGCTTCGACGAGCGCATGTGGCGGCAGCTCGAGAAGCAGGCCGGCATCGACAGCGCGGCTGTCGCGGCTGCCCCGGCAGAGCAAACGAAACCCGATGCGCCAGAAGCCGGGCGCATCACCGCCCCGCGGCGGCGCGGCTGGAAGATCAGCACGCCCCGATACATGGAATGACCGGAACCCCGATGACCCTAGATGATCTCAAGGCCCGCCACAGCGCGCTGCTGGCCGCGCGCTACAGCGGTACGCGCTCGGTCAGCTACGACGGCAAGAGCATCAACTATGGCTCGGACGCCGAGCTGGCCGCCGCCATTGCCGATATCGAGCGGCGCATCGCGGCGCTGGAACGGACCAGCCGGCGCGTCTTGCGCCCCTTCGCCGTGAAGGATCTGTGATGAACTGGCGTCAGCGCCTCGGGGCCTTCATCGGCGGGTTCGATGCCGGCCAGCACCACCGGCGCCTACGCGGCTTCCGCGCGACCCGCGCCCATGTCAACGCGCTGATCGCGGCCGCCGGGCCCGACATCACCGCCCGCGCCCGCTGGCTGGTACGCAACAACGGCTATGCCGTGAATGCAGTCGAGAGCTGGGCCGCCAACACTGTGGGCGACGGGATCAAGCCGATCTCCAAGATCGGGGATGCCGCGCGCAAGGAGGAACTGCAACGCCTCTGGCTCGCCTGGACCGACGAGGCCGATGCCGAAGGGCTGACCGACTTGTACGGGCTGCAGCGCCGCGCCGCGCGTGAGGTGTTCATGGCGGGCGAGGTGTTCTTCCGGATCCGGATGCGCCGCGCAGGCGACGGGCTGACGGTGCCGCTGCAGCTGCAGATGCTGCCCGCCGAGATGCTGCCTCTGGAGCAGACCGGGACAGCGGCCAATGGCAACGCGATCCGCCAGGGGATCGAATTCGACCGGATCGGGCGGCGCGTGGCCTATCACTTCCTGCGCCGCCATCCGGGCGACAGCACCGATCCGGGGCTGGCGGGCGAAGTGGTGCGCGTGCCGGCCGCCGAGGTCATCCATGTGATCGACCCGGTCGAGGGCGGCCAGCTGCGCGGGGTGTCGAAACTGGCCCCGGCGATCGTGAAGCTGTTCCTGCTCGATCAGTACGATGATGCCGAGCTCGACCGGAAGAAGGTCGCGGCCATGTACGCGATGTTCGTGACCTCGCCTGCGCCCGAGAACCCGCTCGCCCAGGCGGAGGACGAGGACGTCCCTGCAAGTGTCGAGCTGAGCCCCGGCCAGATCGTCCGCCTGAACCCGGGCGAGGATGTCACCGTAGGCCAGCCCGCCGACAGCGGCGCCACCTACGAGCCGTTCCAGTACCGGACGCTGCTGCAGATTTCGGCCGCGCTGGGCATCCCCTATCCCTATCTCGCCAATGACATGGTGAAGGGGAACTTCTCGAACTCGCGCCTCGCCCTGATCGAATTCCGCCGCCGCGTCTCGGCCTGGCAGCATTCGGTGATGGTCTGGCAGCTCTGCCGGCCGGTCTATGCCCGCTGGATGGACGCGGCCGTGCTGTCGGGCGCGCTGGCGCTCCCCGGCTACGAGGCCAACCGCGCGCGGCTGCTCACTGCCGACTGGCTGCCCACCAAATGGGACTGGGTCGATCCGCTGAAGGACGCCAATGCCGAGATCGCCCAGATCGAGGCGGGGCTGAAGTCCCGCACGCAGGCCATCGCCGAGCGCGGTTATGACGCCGAACAGGTCGATCGCGAGATCGCCGCCGAGCGGGCGCGCGAACGGGCGCTGGGTCTCGATTTCCGTCGCCCCGGCTCGCCCGCACAGGGCGTGCAGGCCGTACCGGTCGAGGCAGAACAAGCGGACCGTGATGACGAAACCGACGACGCGGAGGATCGCCCGCGCCCAGACGAGGACCAGACCTGATGCTCCACGCCCGCATTGCCGCGCGCGCCTTCAACACGCCGCTGCTCGTCGAACCCTCCAAGGCCATGGCGTTCCTGTCCGGCCTTGGACCTCGCATCCTGGGGCGGCGGGTCGAACTGGCGGACGGCGTCAAGGCGCCGGATAGAGCGGCAATCCTGCCCGCTCGCGCCAGCTTGCTGGCTGGCGGTCTGGCAGACGACTACCGCCAGCATGGCGATGCACCCTATCCGGTCGTGGACGGCATTGCCGTGATCGAGATCGCGGGCGTGCTGATCCATCGCGGCGGGTGGATCGGGCAATCCTCGGGCCAGACCAGCTATGAGGGGATCGCCGCCCAGATCGAAGCGGCGGCCAGCGATCCGGCCGTCCGCGGCCTGGCATTGGAAATCGACAGTTTCGGGGGTGAAGTCGCGGGGGTTTTTGACCTCGCGGATCGCATTCGTGCCATCCGGGGAGCCAAGCCGGTCTGGGCCTTTGTCGCCGAACACGCCTTCTCGGCGGGCTATGCGCTCGCAAGTCAGGCCGACCGCATCCTGCTGCCGCGCACCGGCGCGCTGGGCAGCATCGGGGTTGTGGTGCTCCATGCCGATCTCAGCGGCCAGCTCGATCAGGACGGGGTGCGCGTCACGCTGATCCACTCGGGCCAGCACAAGGTCGACGGCAATCCGTATCAGCCCCTACCCGAGGGCGTGCGCGATGACATCCAGCGCGAGATCGACGTGCTGCGGTTCCTGTTCGCGGAAACCGTGGCCGCCGGGCGTTCTGGAAAGATCAGTCATGAGGCCGCGCTGGCGACCGAAGCCGCGACCTATCGCGGGGCGGATGCTCTCGCCGCTGGCCTTGCGGACGAGGTCACCGATCTGACGCGCGGCTTCGCGGCGTTCCGGCAGATGCTGTCCCGCACCCCAACACTCTCTCCCATGCGCACCACGCGCGCATCCCTTCCCCACCCCAGACAGGAGGCAATCATGGCCACCCAGAACGACCCCGACGACAGCCCGCAGGACACGGGGATCGGAGTGACGGACATCGAGGACGGTGAAACCGATGCTCCCGATGATCCGCCTGCCGTTGCCGAGCAGACCCCCGCTGAAACTCAACCGCCCGCTGCTGCGGTCGCTGCCCCCGCCCCGACCGCCCCGCAGGCTGGCAATCTGGCCGAGCTCTCGGCGCAGCTTCGCGAGGCGGCAGCGGAGATCGCAGAGATCGCGGCGCAGGCGGGCCGCCTCGGCATCGCCATCGACGCGGCGAAGGCGCTGCGCGAGGGCACCACCCCCGAGTCCTTGCGCCGCCTGGTGCTCGAGCGCGCCAGCGCCGCCGCGGATGCGCGCGACATCGTCGCGGCCCCTCGCTCACCGGTCCTGCCGCTTGCGAAGGAAAGCCCCATCGTCGCCGCCGCGAAGCGCGCCGCGGCATCCGGCCACCGGGCCTGACGACCGACACCCCCCACCACCGCCCCCCTGAAACCGCCCGTCCCTCACCCCCGCCGCATCCCCGCGGCGGGGGGCTCAATCCCTGAATCCCTGAGAAAGGCACCCCGCCATGACCGTCCTTCACCAGCCCGCCACGACGGGTGATGTCCTCAAGTACGAGGTGAACCCGAACTTCAACCGCGAGACCGTCACCCTGCTCGAAGGGACCAACTATCCTGTCGGCGCCGTGCTGGGCCGGATCACCGCCAGCGGCAAATACAAGCTCGCCACCTCGGGCGGCTCGGATGGCGCACAGACCGCAGCTGCCGTGCTGCTCTACGCGGTCGATGCCAGCGCCACCGACGCCATCGGCGTGGTGGTCGCGCGGGGCCCCGCCATCGTCTCGAAGGCGGCGCTGGTCTTCGACGCCACCGTCGATGACGCGCCCAAGACCGCCACCAAGCACGGCCAGCTGGCCGCGCTCGGCATCGTGCCCCGCGACACCGCCTGATCGGGCGGATCGGCCGTTCTCCCCATCGCGCTCTCGCGCGCCCCCCTCTTTCCCCGGAGTTCCCCATGACCATCACCCGCAACCCGTTCGACGCGGGCGGCTATTCGCTCGCCGAGATGACGCAGGCCATCAACATCCTGCCCAACCTCTACACCCGCCTCGGCCAGATCGGCCTCTTCCGCTTTGAAGGCGTCACCCAGCGCTCCATTGTGATCGAACAGCGCGAAGGGGTGCTGAGCCTCCTGCCTTCGGTCCCGCTGGGCGCCCCCGCCACCGTCGGCAACCGCGAGGCGCGATCCATGCGCAGCTTCGCCCTGCCGTGGATCCCGCATGACGACGTGATCCTGCCCGCCGACATTCAGGGCATGCCCGCGCTGGGCGTCTCGGATGCGGCCGATCCGCTGGTCGAGGTGATGAACCGCAAGCTCACGCTCATGCGCCGCAAGCATGCGCAGACCCGCGAATACATGGAGATGAACGCGCTGCGCGGCATCGTGAAGGATGGTGCGGGCACGACCCTCTACAACTACTTCACCGAATTCGGGCTCGACCAGATCTCGGTCGACTTCGTCTTCGGCACCGCGGGCACCAACATCCAGGGCAAGGTCCGCACCACGCTGCGCGCGATCGAGGACAACCTGCTTGGCGAGACCATGACCACCGCCCATGCGCTGGTCAGCTCGGAATTCTTCGACAAGCTGATCAGCCACCCGAAGACCGAGGACGCCTACAAGTTCTTCTCGGCCACCGGCGGCCAGCCGCTGCGCGAGGACATGCGCCGCGCCTTCCCCTTCGCCGGGATCCTCTTCGAGGAATACAACGGCTCGGTCACGCTCTCGAACGGCACGTCGGAGCGGCTGATCCCGACCGGCGAGGGCATCGCCTTCCCGATGGGCACGTTCGACACCTTCACCACCTATGGCGGGCCCGCGAACCTGCTGGAAACCGCCAACACGGTCGGTCTGCCGCTTTATGCGCGCCAGATGATGGATGCGAAGGGCCGCTGGATCGACCTGATGACCGAGGCCTCGATCCTGCCGGTGAACAAGCGGCCACGTCTGGCCATCCGCCTGCACAGCTCGAACTGACGGACGCGCGCATGTCGGTCTTTGCTGCCGCCATCGACAACCTCTTCGCCGATCCCAACATCGCCCGCGATGCCACCTGGATCGCGGACGGTGGCGCACCGAAACTCGTCCGCGTGGTTACCCGCCGCGCGGATGAGGTCACCAGCTTCGGCGACGCCCGGCTCTGGTCCGAGACCACGCGCGTCGATCTGCGCGTGGCCGAGGTGCCAGCCCCGCGCCCGGGCGACCGGGTTGAGATCGGCGGCGAGGCGTTTCTCATTCAGGGCGAGCCAGTGCGCGACCGCGAACGGCTCATCTGGACCGTTCATCTGAGGCCAGCATGAGATTGCAACTCGACATCACGCCGGACCTCGTCGCCATGATGGCCGCCGAGATCAAGGCGGGCGAGCGGGCCGTGAGCCAGGCTGTCAGCGAGGCCGGCAACAGCGTGAAATCCTCCTGGCGCGCGCAGATCACCGGCGCAGGCCTCGGCCAGCGCCTGGCCAACACCATCCGATCGGAGCAGTTTCCGAAAGGCCGCCCCAGCCTCAGCGCGGCCGCATTCGTCTGGTCGAAGGCCCCGGTCATCATCGGTGCCCATGAGACCGGCCCCCTGATCCGGTCGCGCAACGGGTTCAGGTTGGCGATCCCCACGCCCGCCGCGGGGAAATCCTCGCGCGGTGGGCGCATCACGCCGGGCGAATGGGAGCGCCGCTCGGGCTTGCGCCTGCGCTTCGTCTATCGGCGAAACGGTCCGAGCCTGCTGGTCGCCGAAGGGCGGCTGAATGCGCGCGGGCGGGCTGTGGCGAGCAGATCGAGGACGGGCCGCGGGGTGACCACTGTGCCGATCTTCCTGCTCGTGCCGCAGGTGCAGCTCCGCAAGCGGCTCGACCTCGCCCGCGATGCCGCAAAGGCGCAGGAGGCGATCCCAGGCGCGATTGTCGCGAACTGGGTCGAAGGAAAGATCGGATGACACCCCGCGAAACCATCCTCGCCGCCCTGGCGGACCTGTTGCGCACGGTGCCGCATGCACCGGTGCTGCGCGGCGAGGTGCTGCCCGAGCGCGTGCCTGCCGTCGGCGTGATGATCCTGCGCGACGGCGATCCCGGTGAGCCCGGCGTGACGCTGTCACCCCTGCGCTACCACTATCAGCACCGCGCCGAGATCGAGGCGGTGGTGCAGGGCAATGATCGCGACACGACCTTCGCCGCGCTCTGCGCCAGCATTGGCGCCGTGATTGCAGGTGATCGGACACTGGGTGGGCGGTGCGACTGGGTCGAGGCGGAAGCCCCGCGCCCGGTGGACCTGCCTGTTGACGGTGCGGCCAGCCTCAAGGCGGCCGTGATCCCGGTGATCCTGCACTACACTACGGCCGACCCGCTGGCCTGACCCCCAACACCACAGGAGACGAGACGATGGCACGAGCCCATGGGGCGCGGGCGCAGATGGCGCTGGCGTTCGATACGACCTATGGCACGCCGCCCGCCAGCGGCTACACGCGGATGCCGTTTGCCAGCACGACGCTGGGGGCCGAGCAGCCGCTCCTGAACTCCGAGCTTCTGGGCTACGGCCGCGATCCGCTGGCGCCGATCAAGGATGCGCTGACCGCGGATGGCGACGTGGTCGTCCCGATCGACGCCAATGCCTTCGGCTTCTGGCTGAAGGGGGCGTTCGGGGCGCCGACGACCACCGGCACCGCGCCCGGCCCCTTCACGCACGAGTTCCGTTCGGGCGGCTGGGTGCTGCCCTCGATGGCCATCGAGGTCGCCATGCCCGAGGTGCCGCGCTTTGCCATGTACGCAGGCTGTGTGGTCGATCAGCTCTCGTTCCAGATGCAGCGCGCGGGGCTCTTGACCGCCACCGCGCGGCTGGTCGCGCAGGGTGAGGCGCTTGCTGCGACCACCGCCGCGGGCACACCGGCCGCGCTCGACCTGCTGCGCTTCGGCCATTTCAACGGCACGGTCACGCGCAACGGCGCGGCGCTGGGGAACCTCGTCACCGCCGAGGTCACCTATGCCAACAACCTCGACCGCATCGAGACCATCCGCGCCGACGGACGGATCGACGGCGCCGACCCCGGCATGGCGGCGCTCACGGGCCGGATGGAGGTGCGCTTCGCCGATCAGGTGCTGGCGAACCAGGCCATCGCCGGGGATCCGTGCGAGATCGAGCTCGGCTGGTCGCTGCCCTCGGGCGAGAGCCTGACCTTCACCATCCACGCCGTCTACCTGCCGCGCCCGCGCGTCGAGGTGCCGGGGCCGCAAGGCATCCAGGCCAGTTTCGACTGGCAGGCGGCGGTCGATCCAGTGCTGGGGCAGATGTGCACGGTGACGCTGGTGAACGAGAGGGAGACGTACTGATGCTCACGCTCGACCTGACGAACGCGCCGCGCTGGCTCGATCTGCTGCCCGGCGTGCGGCTGAGGCTGCGCCCGCTGACCACCGCGCTGATGGTGTCCGCGCGCGCCGATCCGGCGGTCGAGACCCTGCCGCCCGAGGCCACGACCGAGGAACTGGCGCTCGCCATGGCCAAGGCCGTGGCCCGACGCGCGGTGCTGGACTGGGAAGGCGTCGGCGATGCCGAGGGCAACCCTGTCGGTGTCAGCCCCGAGGGCATCGACGCGCTCCTCGAAATCTGGCCCGCCTTCGAGGCGTTCCAGGCGGCCTATGTCGCGAAGGGCCTGCTGCTGGAACAGGAAAAAAACGCCTCCGCGCTCTCGCCGACTGGTCCTACGGCGGGGGCGAAGGCTACTGCGCGGCGTGCCCGCAAGGCTGCCCGGACTGCCCCGCAAGGCTGAACCAGCCGCTGAGCTGGGAAGGCATCCAGGTCTGGGACCTCGCACAACGCCTCGGCGGCCAGCTGCGCATCCTCCCCGGCGCGGTGATCGGCTGGGACATGGGTGCGGCACTCGCGCTGGGCCGCGCGCTGGGCGTCCCGCCTTTGGCCATGGCCGAGTTCCTGCCGCCCATCGAGGCGGTGATGGTGCGCCGCCTGAATGAAACCCTCGCCGCCGAGCGCGGCTGACCCCTCCAAGAGGTTCCAATGACGGAGAAACGCGTATCCGTCCGCCTTGCGGCGGTGGGCGGTCGGCAGGTGCGTGCCGAACTGGAGGGTGTCGGCGAGGCCGGGGCGCGCGGCTTCGGACGGCTGTCGCGAGAGATGGAGCTTGCCAACACCCGGCTTGCCGCCTTCGCGCGGCGCGCGCGGATCGCGGCGGCGGCAGCAGCCGGGGCGCTGGCGGCGGCGGCCACGGCGATGATCCGCTCGGGGCTGTCCGTCGTGGATGCGCAGGCGAAGCTTGCGGCCTCGCTGGATACCACAGTCGAGAGCATTCAGGTGCTGGAGCGCGCGGGCGATCTGGCGGGCGTGTCGATGGGCCAGGTCGAGCAGGCGGCGATGCAGCTGACGCGGCGGCTGAGCCAGGCCGCCGCCGGGGCCGGACCCGCGACGGAAGCCCTGCGCCGCCTGCGGCTGTCGGCGGGAGAGCTGCAGGCCCTGCCGCTCGACCAGCGGATCGCGCTGATCCAGGATCGGCTCGCGGATCTCGTGCCCGAGGCCGAGCGCGCATCGGTCGCCTCGCAGCTCTTCGGCGACCGGGCGGCGCTGGTCTTCACCCGGATCGACACGGCCACGCTGCGGCAGGCCACGCAGGATGTGCGGGATTTCGGGGTGGTGGTCTCCGATCAGGACGCGCGCCAGATCGAGCGGACCAATGATGCCATCTCGCGGCTGGGTCTGATCTGGCGCGGGCTTTCGAACCAGCTCGCCGTCGCCGCTGCGCCCGCGCTGGAGGCCGTGGCCGATGCCATGGCGGCGGTGGCGCGCACCACCGGTCCGCTCGGCATCGCGATCCGGACCGTGTTCGACAACCTCGGGCGTCTCACCTCCTATGCCGCCACCTTCGCCGCCCT
>Ga0213835_100449_pt1 | contig 40235 bp, 39 predicted proteins | sample SWPATP01_FD_160576 | JGI IMG/M metagenome (GOLD analysis project Ga0213835, IMG submission 160576) | Coastal seawater microbial communities from Marineland, Florida, United States - SWPA TP0 #1 | ecosystem: Environmental > Aquatic > Marine > Coastal | place: USA: Florida | collected 2016-08-05
GCCTGCGCCCCCGCCGCTGCCCCCGGCTGCGCCGCCTGCCGCGCCCCCGTCCGCTCGGGCGCCCGCGCCAGCCGCCCGGACCGCGCCGCCGGCAGCGGACCCGGGCGCCGAGGCCGGCCCTCGCGGTCCCCGGACGCCTCCCCGGACGGACCCCGAGACCGGCCCGGGGATGCCGCCCGTGCAGGGAGCGCCGGCGGCGGAGGAGGCGAAGCCGGGGTTCCTTGGCCGGCTGCTCGGGCGGGGCGGGGCGGAGGTGCCGCGGCGGGTGCTGGACGACGCCATGCTGGAGAGCCTCGAGGAGGTGCTGATCCAGGCCGACATGGGGGTGGAGACCGCGCTCAAGGTCTCGGCCGCGCTGGCGGAGGGGAATTTCGGGCGCCGGCTGTCGACCGACGAGATCAAGCGGCTGCTCGCGCGCGAGGTGGCGGCGATCCTCGAGCCGGTGGCGCGGCCGCTGCCGCTCTATCCGAAGACGCCGCAGGTGGTGCTGGTGGTGGGGGTCAACGGCTCGGGCAAGACCACCACCATCGGCAAGCTCGCGAGCCAGTTCCGCGCCGCCGGCAAGAGCGTGGTCATCGCTGCGGGCGACACCTTTCGGGCGGCGGCGGTGGAGCAGCTGCAGGTCTGGGGCCAGCGGGCGGGCGTGCCGGTGATGACGGCGCCCGAGGGCACGGACCCGGCGAGCCTTGCCTTCGACGCGCTGGCGCGGGCGCAGGCGGAGGGGGCGGATCTGTTGATGATCGACACCGCCGGGCGGCTGCAGAACCGCGCCGATCTGATGGAGGAGCTGGCCAAGATCGTGCGCGTGCTGAAGAAGCGCGACCCCTCCGCGCCGCACAACACGGTGCTGGTGCTGGACGCCACCACCGGGCAGAACGCGCTGAGCCAGGTCGAGATCTTTCGCCGGATCGCCGATGTCTCGGGGCTGGTGATGACCAAGCTCGACGGCACCGCGCGGGGCGGGGTGCTGGTGGCGCTGGCGGACCGGTTCGGGCTGCCGATCCATGCCATCGGGGTGGGCGAGCAGATCGACGACCTCGCCCCCTTCGACCCCGACGATTTCGCCCGCGCGCTGGTGGGGCTGGAGGAGTGAGCGCGCGGGCGGGGGCAGGTCGGGTCGCGCCTTTGGCGCGCGGGAGGGGTGCGCCTTTGGCGCGCGGGAGGGGTGCGCCTTTGGCGCGCGGGAGGGGTGCGCCTTTGGCGCGCGGGCAGGTCGCGCCCGGGGCGCGCGCAAGGGGCGGGGCCCGGGCGGGCGCGGTGGCCCTTGGCGGAGTGCGGCGCGCTTGGGCCTGAGCGAGTGGATCGTCGGCATTGCCGGCACGCCCGAGGGCGCGCGGCTGGCGGTGTGGCTGGCGCTGGTGTCGGCCTGCGCGCATGCGTTCTTCGGCACGCTGCAGAAGGGCCGGCACGACCCCTGGGTCTCGCGCGGGGCGATCGACGCGGGCATCTTCCTTTTGGCGCTGCCGATCGCGCTGTTCCTCGTGCCCTGGCCCTCGGGGTGGGAGTGGGCGCTGCTGGCCGGCGCGGTTGCGGTGCATCTCGCCTACAAGCTCGCCATGGCGCGGGCCTATTCGGCGGCGGCCTATACGGTGGTCTATCCGGTCGTGCGCGGCACCGGGCCGCTGGTGACGGTGGCCTTCGCCGTGGTCGTCTTCGCCGAGGGTTACAGCGCGGCGCAGTGGGGCGGGGTGGCGCTGCTGTCGGGCGGGATCCTGGCGCTGGCGCTGGTCAATCTGAACGGGACGCTGCGGCTGGACCGTCCGGCGCTGTTGTCGGGGCTGGGATGGGCGGTGACGGGCGGGTTGCTGGTGGCGATCTACACCACATATGATGCCTGGGCGATCCGCAGCACGGCCGACCCCTTTACCTTTCTTGCGTGGTTCTTCGTGCTGTCGTCGGTCGACTTTCCGCTCCTGGTGGCGCGGCGGCTGGGGGCGGCGCTGCGGGCTCCGGGGGGGCGGGCGCTGGTGCTGCGGGGGCTGAGCGGGGCGGTCATCGCCTTTGTCAGCTTCGGCGGCGTGATGCTGGCGACGCGGGTCGGGCCGGTGGGGCAGGCGGCGGTGCTGCGCGAGACCTCGACGGTCTTTGCCGCGCTCTTCGGCTGGGCGCTGCTGCGCGAGCGGGTGGGGCCGGCGCGGGCGGCGCTGATGGCGGTGATTGCGGCGGGCGCGGTGATCGTGCAGGTGGCGGGATGAAACGGACGGAGACGGACGGCATGGACGGCAAGGACGAGCGGCCCGGGGCGCGACGGGTGAACCCCAGGCTGAAGGCGGCGCTGGAGTTCGGGCCGGTGATCGCCTTCTTTGCCGGCTACATCGCCCTGCGCGAGCGCAGCTTCGAGATTGCGGGCGCGAGCTATGAGGGGTTCATCGTGCTGACCGGGGTGTTCATCCCGGTCTTTGCGCTGGCCTCCCTGCTGATGTGGAAGCTCGTGGGGCGGATCTCGCGCATCCAGATCTTTACCCTCGTGATGGTGGTGGTGTTCGGCGGGTTGACCGTCTGGCTCAATGACGAGCGGTTCTTCAAGATGAAGGGGACGATCGTCTTCGCCCTCATATCGGGGCTGTTGTGGATCGGGCTCGCGCGCGGGCAGAGCTGGCTGGAATACGTCATGGAGGGGCTGATCCGGCTGCGGCACGAGGGCTGGATGGTGCTGACCCGGCGGCTGGCCTGGTTCTTCGCGGCGCTGGCGGTGGCGAACGAGGTGATCTGGCGCACCATGTCCACCGATGTCTGGGTCACCTTCGACACCTTCGGCCAGCCCGGCGCGATCTTCGTCTTCTTCATGGCGCAGGCGAAGCTGATCGAGGCCCACATCATCGAGGAGGCCGACTAGGCCCCCTCCCGCTGCGGAGACCGCCGTGACCGACGCCCCCTGGCCGCCCATCGCCCGCGATCCCGCCGAGCTTCCCGGCCGGGCGTCGGCGCTGGCGATGTCGGGGCTGGAGTTCATGCAGGCGATGCTCGCGGGCGCGATCCCGCACCCGCCCATCGCCGGGCTGATGTGCTATCGCCTCGTGCGGGTCGGGGACGGCGAGGTGGCCTTCCGCGCCACGCCCGGGGCGGATCATCTCAACCCCATGGGCGGGGTGCATGGCGGCTGGTACGGCACCGTTCTGGACAGTGCGCTGGGCTGTGCGGTGATGACGCGGATGCCGCGGGGGCACTGGTACGTGACGCTGGAATACAAGGTGAACCTCACCCGCGCGGTGCCCCCGGGGATGGAGGTCGAGGCGGTGGGCCGCGCCGTCCATGTCGGCCGCACCACCGGCGTGGCCGAGGCGGTGCTGCGCGGGGTGGATGACGGGCGCGTCTATGCCGCCGGCTCCACCACCTGCCTGATCCAGCCGGGGTGACGGGCGGCTGTCGGGGGGGCGTCGATGGGGGGCTCCCGCAAGCCGGCCCGCATGCGCCGGCCCCACGATCTGGTCCCCACGATCCTGCGCCTGCGATCCTGTCCCGGTGACCCCTGCGCTCTCCGGCCGCCGCGCGCCGGCGCCCATGGCCCTGCCTCCGCGCTCCGCCGATCACGGCTGCGCGAGCCGGCCCGCATCCCGCCCCCGGCGCGACGGAAGCACGCCCGGGCGGCGTATCACCGGGCACAAGGCGCCGCAGACTGCGGCCGCCACGCATCCCGGGAGACCCGACATGACCGACCGACCCTGTGCCCGCCCGCTCGAGCGCCTGCTGTCCGGCCTTGCGCTCGCTGCGCTGCTGGCCGTGCCGACGGCGCTCGCTGCCCAGACCGCCGATGGCGCGGGCGAGCCTCCTGCCGCCCCCGGCTTTGCCGCCATCGACACCGACGGCGACGGCACCATCAGCCCGGAGGAGTGGCAGGCCATGCTCGACCGCCTGCCGCCGCAGATGCGCGGCCTCCTCGCCGCCGGGGCCCCCGACATGAGCACCCCCGAAGCCCGCCGCGCGGCCTTCATCGCGGCCCGCTTCGCCGCGCTCGACACCGATGGCGACGGGATGATCAGCCCCGAGGAGTTCGCCGCCGGGATCGAGGCCCGGGCCGAGCGCCGCGCCGGGATGCGTGGCGAGCGCCGCCCCGAAGCCCGCCGCGACTGGCGCGAGGGCCGCATGAAGGAGATGCGGCAGTACGGCCGCGACGGACGCTGGGGCGAGGGCCGCGACCCGCGCTGGCCGCGGCGCGACTGACCGCCCGGCTCCCGGCGCGGCGAGCGCGCCGGGACACCGCCGCCCGGCCGGCGCTTGCCGGGCGGCGACCACGGGAGTAGGGCACATGAGGCATGCACGGCACCGACATCCCCCCCGGCGCCCCGCTGCGAGCCCCCGACGGCGCGCAGGATGCCGCGTTGCTGGCGGCCTATGCCGGCGGCGACGGGCGCGCGGCGCGGGCGCTGGTGGCGCGGCACCTGCCCCGGGTGCTCGGCCTCGCCCGGCGCCTCCTGGGCGACGCGGCCGAGGCCGAGGACGTGGCGCAGGAGGCGATGCTGCGGCTCTGGCGCATCGCGCCGCAATGGCGGGCGGAACAGGCGCGGGTCTCGACCTGGCTCTATCGGGTCACGGTCAATCTCTGCACCGACCGGCTGCGCCGGCGCCGGACGGCGGTGGGCGGGGCGGCGACGGGCGAGGCCCTGCCCGAGCCGGCCGACGAGCGGCCGGGCGCGCTGGCGACGCTGATCGCCTCGGACCGGGTGGCGGCGCTGGAGGCGGCGCTGGCGCTGCTGCCCGAGCGGCAGCGTCAGGCGGTGGTGCTGCGTCATCTCGAGGGGCTGTCGAACCCCGAGATCGCCGAAGTGATGGACACGGGCGTCGAGGCGGTGGAAAGCCTGATCGCGCGGGGACGCCGGATGCTGGCGGCCCGTCTCGCCCCGCGCCGCGAGGATCTGGGATACGACGATGACCGACCGTGAGCCGACAGCAGCGCCGGGCCAGGGGCCGCAGGGAGACGACGGGCTGGACGCCCTCTTCGCCGCCGCCCGGGCGCAGACGCCCGCGCCCTCGGCCGCGCTCGTCGAGCGGGTGCTGGCCGATGCCGCCGCCACCGTCCCCCGGCGCGGGCCGCTCGCGCGGCCCCGCTCGGGGCTCTGGTCGGGGCTGCTGCGGCGCCCGGCCGAGGGGTCCCGGCCGGCAGGGGCCTGGCCGCTGCGCCCCGCGCCGCTGCGTCCCCGGGAGGGCCGTGCCGGCGAGGGGCGCCGCACGGGGACGCGCCCCGGGGCGGTGTGGCCCGGGGCGGCGGGGCTGGCGGCGGCGCTGGTCGCGGGGCTCTGGGTCGGGGCGATGCCGCCGGCGCCGCTCCTGGCGCTGGAGGAGGCGCTCCTCGGCCCGTCCGTCCTCCTCGCGGCCGGGGATCCGGCCGACTGGCCCTCCGACTGGACCGGGGACCCGGCGGACTGGCCCGCCGACTGGCTCCCCGCCGAATGAACGCCCGCAGCGCAGGAGGGGCACGATGACCGATCCCGCCGATCCCGCCACCGGGGCCTCCGGCATGCCGCCCGCCGCGCCCCTTCCGCGGCGCCGCTGGCTGCTGGGGGCGGCGCTGTTCCTGTCGCTGTCGCTGAACCTCCTGGTGATCGGGGTGGTGGCGGGGTCGCTCTGGGTCCGCGGCGGCCCCGATTCGACCCGGCGCGCCGCGGTCGATTTCGGCAGCGCCCCCTATCTCGCCGCGCTGCACGAGGACGACCGCGCCGCGCTGCGCCGCCGCTGGGCCGCGGAGGGGGGCGACCTGCGCCGCATCCGGGCCGAGCGGCAGGCCGACCTCGCGGCGCTGGCCGCGGCGCTGCGGGCCCAGCCCCACGACCCGGCAGCGGTCGCCGCCCTGCTCGCCGCGACCCAGGCGCGCACGGCGGCGCGGCAGTCGCGGCTGCTCGAGCTGCTCGCCGAGCGTCTCGCCGGGATGGACGCGGCCGAACGCGCCGCCTACGCCGACCGGCTGGAGGCCGGCCTGCGCCGCGGTCCCCGCCCGCCGTCCGATCGCCGCCCGCGCGCCGACTGACCGGGCGCGGCCGCAAGGCGGCCCGCATCGGGCGTCCGCGCAGGGCGGTCGGGCGCCCGCCGTTGCCCTCCCGGCCGAGGGCTCACGGTACCGACGGCGCCGCCTCCGCGCCCGGCATCCGCGCGCGCGCCGCCCGTGCCATCGCGCATCCCCCGCGACCCCACCGAATCCAACGCCCGCCCGGACCCCGATGCCCGCCGTCCATCTTCCCCGCCGGCCCCGCGCCCAGCCCTCCGAGGGCCGGCACTCGCCCATCCGGGCGCAGGAGCGTCCGCGGCGCCGCGGGCTCGACGGCCTGTACGGAAGCGGGCATAGGTGCCCCGGGCGGGGCGGACCCCGTGGTGAGACCGGTCGTGCCTCCGTCCGGGGGCGTTGCTGCCGCGAGGCCACTCCGCCGGCCTCGGCAATGCCGGTCGCCGCTGCGGGTGAAGAAGGTCAGGGGCGCGGCCGGGCGGACCCTGCGCCGTTGCCTTGGCTGTCGTGATGGGGGCGCGGCGGCTGGAGGTGCCGGGCCTGCCTCCGGGGGAGGGACGGGCCGTTCCGGGGGTGCCGGACGGACCGGGCGCTTTCGGTCGCCTGTCCGGGCGGGGCGTGGCTGCGGTCCGGCCGGGAGGCTCGGCAGGCTGGGGCAGACGTGCCGGGCGGGGCCGCCCTCCGGGCGTTGCCGTTCGTTCCGGGCGGTGATCGGGGGGGGGCGGTGGTGTGCGCTCTCCGGTGGGGGGCCTGTCGCGGGGTGTCGGCCAGGGCCTCGGCGGGGGCTGCGAGGGGGCGATCGTTCAGGCGGCGCTGCGGCCCACGGTGACCTGGTTGCGCCCTTCTGCCTTGGCGGCGAGGAGGGCCGCATCGGCATGGGCCATCACCGCCGCCGGCGTCTCGGGGGCATCGCCGGGGCGGCGCGGGTCCACCCCACCCAGGGCCAGCCCGATCGAGACGGTGACCGACACGGCCGCCCCGCCGCCATGCCCGATCCCCTGGGTCCCGAGGCCTCCGCCGCAGACCCCCGCGCCCCCGGGTCCGGAGTTCCCGTGCCCCGCACCGCCGTGCCCCGCACCGCCGTGCCCCGCACCGCCGATCCCCGCACCGCCGTGCCCGGCAGCGCCGGGCAGGCCGCCGGCGATTGGAGCGCCCCCAAGCGGGCCCCCGGTGGCTGCGGCGCGGGCCCCCGCGACGGCGAGCTGGGCCGTCGGCGGCAGGGCCACCGGCTGCGCCTCGATCACGCGGCAGAGCCGCTCGGCCGTCGCGCGGGCGGTGGCGAGGGTGGCGTCGGGCATCGCCACCAGGAATTCCTCGCCGCCGATGCGGGCGATCAGGTCCACCGGCCGCAGGCTGGCGCGCAGCCGCTGTGCCACCTCGGCGAGGACGGCATCGCCGGCGGCATGGCCGAAGCTGTCGTTCACCGCCTTGAAGCGGTCGAGATCGAGCAGCATCACCGCATAGCGCCGCCCGCTCGCGGCCGCGCGCTCGGCCATGCGGGCGAGGTGGGGCAGGGCGTAGCGGCGGTTGTAGAGCCCCGTCAGCGGGTCGATCACCGCCAGCCGCAGGCCGCTCTGGACGCTGTCGCGCAGCCGGTCGGCCTGGCGCTTGCGCCGCAGCTGGGCGGCGAGGCGCAGCGCCGTCTCCTCGGCGCCATAGCCGGCCGAGAGGAGGTCGGCCGCACCGAGGTCGAGCGCCATCGCGGCGAGGTCGGCCGGGGTCGCGCCGCCGGGAAGGGCATCGGGCAGCAGGATGCAGACCGCCGAATGCCGCGTGGCGGCGCGCGAGCGCAGCTCGGACATCAGCCGCAGCCCGGCGCCGGGGCGGGCGAGATCGGCCGCGATCAGATAGACGTCCGGGGCCTCGGTGGTCTCGGCCAGCGCGGTCTCGGCCGGCACCACCACGAGCCGGGCCGCCAGATGCGGCGCGAGCGCCCGGCGCCAGGCCATCGCCGTCTCGCGGTCCGGGCCGATCAGGGCGATGCAGCCCGCCTCGGCCCCGGTCATCGCCCGGCCGGCGCCCGGACCGCCGCGTGCCGCGACCTGCCCCCGTGCCCGCTGGCCGGCGGGACCGTCCGGCCCGGCGAAGGGCACCGCCGCCTCGGCGAGGCCCAGCGCGCGGCGGGTGCCGTCGCGCAGGCGCAGTTCGGCCTCGGTCTCGCGGGCGCGCAGGAGGCTGCGGATCCGGGCCATGAGGATCGTCTCCTCGACCGGTTTGGGCATGAAGTCGTCGGCGCCGGCGCGCAGCGCCTCGGTGCCGGCCGCAGGCGAGCGGCTGGCGGTGATCATCACCACGGGGATGTCGCGCGTCTCGGGGTCGGCCTTCAGCCTGCGGCAGACCTCGATCCCCGACAGGTCCGGCAGCATCACGTCGAGCAGGATGAGGTCGGGCTGCGCCCGCCGGGCGGCCGACAGCGCCGACTGCCCGCAGGCGGCCTGAAGCGTGGTGTAGCAGGCCGCGGCCAGCTTCACCTTCAGGACGATCCTGTTGGTGGCCACATCGTCGACGATGAGGATCGTGCCGGACATCGGGGCTCCATGAAAGGTGCGGCCATGGCGGGGACCGCGGCGTCGGAGGGGCTTGCGCGCGGGGCGCGGCTGGGGAACGGTGGTGGCTGGCGACGGGACTCGCGGTGGCGTGGGGCGGGCTGCACCCGACGCCCCCACTCTGGCGCCGGGATGGTTAACAAACCCTTTCCGCAGCAGGGCGGCATCGGCGGGGACAGGCATGATCGGGCGGGAATTCGCCGAGACGGTGGCGTTGCAGGCGCTGGGATGGCTGGCGGGCGAGGAGGCGCGGCTGGGCGCCTTCCTTGCCGTCAGCGGCACCGGCCCGGGAGAGTTGCGCGCGCGGGCGCAGGATCCGGAGATGATGGCGGCCGTGCTGGACTTCGTGCTGTCCGAGGATGGGCATGTGCTGGAGTTCACCGCCGCTGCGGGGCTCAGGCCCGAGGCGGTGCAGGAGGCGCGGGCGGCGCTGCCCGGGGGAAACCTGCCGCACTGGACCTGACGCCGGGGGGGCGCTGTTACGGGGGCGTCACCGGCCTCGGGGAAAAGGCTGCGGGGACAGGGCTGCGGGGACAGGGCTGCGGGGACAGGGCTGCGGGGCGCCCGGGCATGACAGGGCAGGGAGGCGAGATGCACGGGATCCGGGCCATCCTCTTCGACAAGGACGGCACGCTGTTCGACTTTCACGCCACCTGGGGCGCCTGGACGGCGCGGCTGGTGGGCGAGCTGTCGGAGGGCGATGCGGCGCGGCGGGCCGATCTGGCGGCGGCGCTGGGCTATGACCTGCGCAGCGGCCGGTTCGATCCGGGGAGCCCGGTCATCGCCGGGACGCCGGACGAGGTGACGGCGCTGTTGCTGCCGCATCTGCCGGGGGCGACGGTGACGACGCTGACCGCGCGGCTCAACGCCGCGGCGGCGACGGCGCCGCTGGCCGAGGCGGTGCCGCTGGGGCCGCTGATGGCAGGACTGCGCGGGCGCGGGCTGCGGCTGGGCGTGGCCACCAACGATGCCGAGGCGCCGGCGCGGGCGCATCTGGAGGCGGTGGGGGTGATCGCGGCCTTCGACTTCGTCGCCGGGTATGACAGCGGGTTCGGCGCCAAGCCGGGGCCGGGGATGCTGCTGGCCTTTGCCGAGCGGATGGCGCTGGAGCCGGGCGAGGTGGCGATGGTGGGCGACAGCCGCCACGACCTCGCGGCGGGACGGGCGGCGGGGATGGTGACGGTGGGGGTGCTGACGGGGCTGGCGCGGGCCGGGGAGCTGGCCGAGCTCGCGGATGCTGTCCTGCCCGACATCGGCCATCTGCCGCGGCTTCTGGACGACGGCGCGGGGGGCGTCGCGGGCTGAGGCGGAGGCGCCGGGCACCGGCGGCGGGGGGGCAGGACTGGAGGTTCCTGGCGGAGCCGCCGCCGGGATGCCGCGATGCAGGCTCCTGGCGGAGGCGTCGGAGGGGGGCTGTCTGCCCCCCCGGTCACGCTGCGCGTGCCCTCCCCCCGAGGATATTTGGGATCAGATGAAGGGAGGGCCGTCGGGCAGGCCGATGGGCGGACGCGCGGTCGCGGAGGCTTCCGGTGGTCGGGCCGGCGCGGCCGGCCGGCAGGGCGGGCCGGTGTCGGCCGCCGCGCGCCGCTGATCGGGGGAGGGGTGGGCCGGGGGCGCCGTTCCCGGGGGGACCGGGCTTCGGCGGGCCTCGGTCGGGGGCGGGCGGCGCCTGGCACGGGTCGGGAGGCTTCCTCCTGCGGGACGGCGGTGGGGGCGGCCGGTCAGAACACGGCGTGCTCGCCGCGGTCGTCCGCGATCTCGCCGCGCAGCATCCGCGCATAGTGCTCGCGCAGGGTGTCGCGCCCGGTCGAGGGGGTGGCCTCGGCGTCGTAGCGCCCGGTGTCGGGGTCGAGCAGCAGCATCGATTCGGTGGCGTAGTAGCGCCCGATGCGGGCGAATTCGGCCTTGTCGCGCAGGGCCGGGGACACCCGGCCGAGCAGGGACAGCCCCGCGATGATGGCGTCGAGCATGGCCACCGGGACGCGGCGAAAGCGCGGCGGACGGCCGGTGAGCTCGAACAGCCACTCGCCCTGTTCGCGCGGCGTGATCGCCGGCCCCGGCCCGCCGATGGGCAGGATGCGGTTGCGCCGGGCCGGATCGTGCAGGCAGTCGGCGAGGTAGTCGGCGAGGTCGGCGTCGCTGATCGGCTTGCAGGCGGTCAGCCGGCCGTCGCCGAAGACGAGGAAGGGCCGGCCCTGTCGCACCCGCTCCAGCTGTCCCGACAGCGACTTGAAGAAGGCGGTGGGCCGCACGATGGACCAGTCGAGCCCCGAGGCCATCAGCGCCTCCTCGAAGGCGAGCTTGGCGCGCTGGAACTCGAGGAGCGGCTTCTGCACGCAGATGGCCGAGAGCAGGACCACATGGCGCACGCCGGCCTCCCGCGCTGCGGCGAGGGCGGTGACATGGGCGCGGTGGTCGATCGCCCAGGCGTCGGCCGGGGCGCCGGTGCGCGAGGCAAGGCAGGAGACGAGGGCGTCGAAGCGCTCGCCCCGCAGCCCGTCGCGGGCGAGCGCCAGCGGGTCGGTCACGGCCGCCTCGCGCCGCGTCGCGCCCTCGGGCAGCGGGCGGTCCGAGCCGGGGCGGACGATGCACACCACCGTATGGCCCCGGCGCAGGAGCGCCGCCACGGTGGCCCGGCCGATGGTCCCGGTTCCGCCGAGCATGAGCACGCGGAGGGGGGCGGGGGCGGCAACGGGGGTGTCGGGCATGGGTCGGGTCCGGTCTGGGGCTGGCACGCAGGCGCGTTGTGCCATGCCGGCGCGGCGCCCCCCATGCGGCCCGTTGCCCGGGGGTGGCAGGGTCGGGGGCGTGGCGACATGCCGCCGCCGGGTCATCCTCCGGGCCGTGGCCCGGGGAGTGGCGGGCGGTGCTCCGGGTGGTTGCGCCGTGCCGGCGCGGGGCGTGCCTCCGGCCCGTTGCCCAGGGGATGGCGCGGTGGGGCGCGGGACGGCGGGGCCGTGCGCGCCTCGTCCCTCAGCGCCGGGCGAAGCGCAGCTCGGTGACGTGGCGCCAGCTCTCGCCCGGCCGCAGGATGCTGTCGGGAAAGTCGGGGCGGTTGGGCGCGTCGGGCCAGCCCTGCGGCTCGAGCGCGACGCCCGCGAAGGCGCCGTAGCGGCGTCCGCCGAGGCCGGGCACCGGCGGGGCGAGCCCGCCGCCGGCATAGACCTGCAGGCCGGGCTCGGTCGTGTGCACCTCGAGGCGCAGGCCCGAGCCGGCGGCCTCCAGCACCGCAGCCGGCGCCAGCGGCCGGCGCTGCGTCGCGAGGCAGAAACAGTGGTCATAACCGAGCTGTGGCCCCTCGGCCGGGTACCGGATCCGCCGCGGGCGGCGAAAGTCGAAGGGCGTGCCGGCGACGGGGGCCGGCCCGCCTGCGGGGATCATGGTCGCATCCACCGGCAGGTAGCGCTCGGCATGCACGGTCAGGCGATGCCCGAGGATGTCACCCGTGCCGCCGTCGTCGAGGTTGAAGTATGCGTGCGGGGCGAGGCTGCAGGGGGTGGGGGCGTCGGTCCGGGCCTCGAGCGTCAGGATCAGCCGCGCATCGGGGGCGAGGCGACAGCTGCAGGCGATGTGCAGGGTGCCGGGAAAGCCCATGTGCCCGGCCGGGTCGACAAGCTCGAGCCGCAGCCGGTCGGGCGCGACCTCGGCGATGGTCCAGACGCGGTTGGCGGTGCCCTTGCGGCCGCCGTGGAGGGTGGTCCGGCCGGCCTCGTTGGCGTCGGTGCGGTGCTCGACCCCGTCGAGGGTGAACCGCGCCCCGGCGATGCGGTTCGCGAACCGGCCCGCGATGGCGCCGAACCAGGGGGAATGGGCCTCGTAGTCCGCGAAGCTGTCGAAGCCCAGCACCAGCGGCGGCCCGTGTCCCTCGATCCGCAGGTCCTGCAGCACCGCGCCCCAGCTGAGCAGCCGGGCGGTCAGCCCGCCGCCCGCGAGGGTGATGCGGTGGACCGTCTCGCCCGCCGCGGTGATGCCGAATGCCTCCATCCTCGCGCCCTCGCCTGCAGCCCCGAGCATCTCCTGCCGCGGCGGCGAGGGCAATGGGCAACGCGAGCCCGGGCAGGCAGGAGGACCGCGGTGGCGGGGCAGGGGCGGGATCTGCACAGGCCGTGCGCTGCCTGCCGGATGGTGTTCGGCAGGGGCGCGAGGCTGGCCGGCGCGGCCTGCGCCAGCTGCAGACCGGGGGTCGGGGGGAGGCCGGGGCGGCAGGATCGGTGGACGGGGTGCAGCTTGCGGGGCCGGGGGGAGGGGACGGCGAGATGGGGGTAACGCCCGGACGAGGCGGCCGGGGGGCGGAGGCGGGGGTGTGGAGATCCCGCGGCAGGGCCGGGGCGCCGGTGCGGGTCCGGACGGGGCGGATCCGCGGCACGACGCGGGACGGTCCGGGACGGGCCGGGGTTCTGGCAGTCTGGGGGCGACGGGCTATATTGCCGGGCGGACGGGGCGGGCCGTGCGGTCCGCCTGCAACCCGGAGGGCGCGATGTTTTTCCTCGATCGTAACAAGACCGCGATGGTGGCCCCCGAGGCCGCGCTGCCCGGGCGGGCGGCGCCGATCCCCACCGCCGAGACGCATTTCCTGAGCGGTCGGCCGCTGAAGGCGGCGGTGCCGCAGGGGATGGCCGAGGCGATGCTCGGCATGGGCTGCTTCTGGGGGGTGGAGCGGCTTTTCTGGAACGCGCCGGGGGTGTGGCTGACCATGGTGGGATATGCCGGGGGCTACACGCCGAACCCCACCTATCGCGAGGTGTGCTCGGGCCGGACCGGCCACAACGAGGTGGTGCGGCTGATCTTCGATCCCTCGGTGCTGCCGTATGCGGAGGTGCTGCGCATCTTCTGGGAGAACCACGACCCGACCCAGGGGATGCGGCAGGGCAACGATGTCGGCACGCAGTATCGCTCGGGGATCTATACCTTCTCCGAGGCGCAGGCGGCCACGGCGCAGGCCGGCCGCGAGGCCTATGGCGCGCGGCTGCGTGCCGCGGGCCATGGGCCGGTGACGACCGAGATCCTGCCGGCGCCGGAGTTCTTCTTTGCCGAGGAGTACCACCAGCAGTATCTGGCGAAGAACCCGGGCGGGTATTGCGGGATCGGCGGAACGGGGGTGAGCTGTCCGGTCGGCGTCGGCGCCTGAGCGGAGCGACGCGAGGGGCGCCCGACAGTCGCGGGCGCCGCCGGGGTGGTTGCCGGGTCCGGCGGGCTGGCGGCTGCGGAGGGCTTGCGATCGTCGGGCTGGCGGCTGTGGCGGGGGACAGGGAGGCGGGGGGCGCACCGGCCCGTCGCCGCGCTCCCGCCCACCCACCCCGCTCGGCGACGGGCCGGTGCGCCCCCCGCCTCGCCCCGGTGGGGCCGGGTCATGGCCCCGGTGGTGCCGGCGGGCGTGGCGATGGGATGTGGCGGCAGGACCGCCGGGGCGGAGCGTCGCGTCGGGACGGGGGGCTTCCGACAGCTCCTTGCGTGGTGTGGGCGGACAGGGCGGCGCTCGGGGGCGAGGCTGCGGAGGCGCGAGCGGGCGGGCGAGGGCGGGCCGGCGTTCGGGGTTGCGCCGTGGCGGGCTTCGGGGCAGAGGGGCGCCGTCCATCCTGCGGGAGTTGCGTCCATGCCCACCTTCACCGCCCTGACCACCCTTCCCGGCGAGACCGCCGCGCAGGCGCTTGCCGAGGCGCTGGAGGCGCTGGAGCCCCTCGGCGTGGGGGTGTTCGAGATCGAGGACGGCTCGGGGCTGTGGGAGGTGGGCGGCTATTTCGACGCCTCGCCCGATTCGGTGCAGCTTGCGCTTCTGGCGGCGGCGCATGGGGCGCGGGACTTTGCGGTGTCCGAGCTGCCCGAGATCGACTGGGTGGCGAAGGTGCGGCGCGAGCTGGCGCCGGTGGAGGCCGGGCGCTTCTTCGTCCATGGCAGCCATGACGCCGACAAGGTTCCCGCGGGCCGCGTCGCGCTGCTGATCGAGGCGGCGATGGCCTTCGGCACCGGCCATCACGGCACCACGCAGGGCTGCCTTCTGGCGCTGGAGCGGCTGCTGGCGGCGGGGGTGGAGAAGGCGCGGGTGGCCGACATCGGCTGCGGCACCGCGGTGCTGGCGATGGCGGCGGCGCGGGTCTGGCCGGCGGCCGCGGTGGTCGCTTCGGACATCGACCCGGTGGCGGTGGAGGTGGCGGAGGCCAACCTCGGGGTGAACGGACTGGGCGGGCGGGTCGACTGCGTGGTCGCGGCGGGCTGTGCGCATCCGCGGCTGGAGGGGCCCTTCGACCTCGTCCTGGCGAACATCCTGATGGGGCCGCTGATCGAGCTGGCGCCGGACATCGCGGCGCGGCTGGCGCCCGGGGGACATGCGGTGCTGTCGGGGCTCCTGACCACGCAGGCCGAGGCGGTGCTGGCGGCCTATTGCGCCGCGGGGCTGGTGCCGGAGACGCGCGAGGATCTGGGCGAGTGGGCGACGCTGGTGCTGCGGCGGCCGGGCTGAGCCGCGCGGCGTCGGCGGAGGCCTCCTGACGCAGGGCGGCGGAGCATCCGCGACGGACCGGGGCGCATCGGCGCAGGACGGCGGTGCCTGCCGGGCGCTCGGCGGCGCTGTCCCCCCAACGCATGAGGGCCGCGGCGGGGATGCGCGCGGCCCTCATCTCTCGCAGTCGGTCGCCCCCTCGGGGCTCGGTCCGCTCAACGCAGCCGCTCCACGGCGGTGTCGATCTCGGCGCGGGTCAGGCCGATATCCTCGAGCTCGCGGTCGGTCAGGCGATAGAGTTCGTTGCGGGTCACGCGGCGGTCGTTCCAGGCGAGGATCGCATCCACGATCCCGCGCAGTGACAAGAGGCTGCCCGTCGCGCCCATCGGGCGGACAGTGGTATAGTCGGTCATCGGTCGTCTCCGGATGGTATTTCTGAGTATGGGTCGTTGCCCTGCGCCAACATCTAGGCGGGTCATTCTGCGGCCGCAAGGGGCTGCGAGCGGCCGAGCAATGCGCCGGATGCATAGCTGCCATGCCTCTGTCAATTCGCGAAAAATCCCATCGGTCGCCGATCTTTTGCGCAGTTTGCGAACGCCCCTGAGGGGACCCTGCCGGCGCGCTGATGCTGCGCCGCAGCAATGCCGTCGCAGCGCGGGCGGCAAAACCCGCTGGCGGATGTTCGTGCTTCGTGCTAACGGTCGGAAAAACAACGGGCAGGGCGGCATGCGGGTGCTGGGCATCGATCCGGGCTTGCGCAATCTGGGCTGGGGCGTGATCGAGGTCGCCGGCAGCCGGATGCGCCACATCGGCAACGGCGTCTGCCACTCCGGCGGCGATGACCTCGCGGCGCGGCTCCTGAGCCTGCACGCGCAGCTCTCCGAGGTGGTGGCGCGTCACGCCCCCGACTGTGCGGCGGTGGAGCAGACCTTTGTCAACAAGGATGCGGTGGCGACGCTGAAGCTGGGGCAGGCGCGGGCGGTCGCGCTGCTGGTGCCGGCGCAAGCAGGGCTGGAGGTGGGCGAGTATGCGCCCAATGCGGTGAAGAAGGCGGTGGTGGGCGTGGGCCATGCCGCCAAGGTGCAGATCGCGCACATGGTGCGGTTGCAGCTGCCCGGGGTGGAGCTCGCCGGGCCGGATGCGGCCGATGCGCTGGCGGTGGCGATGTGCCATGCGTTCCACCTTCAGGCCGGCGGGCGGCTTGCGGCGGCGATCCGGGGGGCGGCGGCGCAGACGGCGGGGGCGGGCCGATGATGGGGGCGGGCCGATGATGGGGGTGGCCCGATGATCGGCCGGCTCAGCGGCCGGCTGGATCACCGCGGCCCCGATCACGTGCTGATCGACGTGGGCGGGGTGGGCTATGTGGTGCATGTGTCCGAGGGGACGCTGGCGCGGCTGCCGCCGGTGGGCGGCGCGGTGACGCTCCACACCGAGCTGCTGGTGCGCGAGGACCTCTTGCAGCTCTTCGGCTTTCCCAGCCTCCTGGAGAAAGAGTGGCACAGGCTCCTGACCACGGTGCAGGGGGTGGGGGCAAAGGCCTCGCTGGCGCTGACCGGCACGCTGGGGGCCGACGGGCTCGCACGGGCGATCGCGCTGGGGGACTGGGCGGCGCTCAGGGCGGCGCCCGGGGTGGGGCCGAAGCTCGCGCAGCGGATCGTCAACGAGCTGAAGGCGAAGGCGCCGGCGCTGATGGCGCTGGGCGGCAGCCTGCCGCCGCCCGACGGGGCCGGCACGCCGGCTGCCCCCGCGGCGATGGCGGTCGCCGCGGCCCCTGCGGCTCCGGTGGCTCCGGTGCCCCCCCCCGTGGCGCCTCGCCCCGCCGCCAGCGCCGAGGCGCTGTCGGCGCTGGGCAATCTCGGCTATGGCCCGGGCGAAGCCGCCGCCGCGGTGGCCGAGGCCGCCCGGGCCGATCCGGAGGCCGCCACCCCGGCCCTGATCCGCGCTGCGCTGCGCCTCCTTGCGCCGAAGGTCTGAGGCCGTGGACGCGCGCCGCCCCTCCCGGGAGATCGCCCGCCCCGGTGCCGCCACGCCCTGGCACCCGGGAGTTCCCCCGACGGCAGCGGGCCTGGGCCCGCCGCCCCTATCCCCCGGCATGGCGCGCCCCTTGCCAAGGCCGGACCGCCGGCGCACCCTCGGCCCATGACCGGCCCCGACCCCACGCTCCGCCCCGAGCCCCAGCCGGGCGACGGCGACCGCGCGCTCCGGCCGCAGAGCCTCGACGATTTCGTCGGCCAGGCCGAGGCCCGCGCCAACCTCCGCGTCTTCATCGAGAGCGCGCGGCGGCGTGGCGAGGCGATGGACCACACGCTGTTCTACGGCCCCCCGGGGCTGGGCAAGACCACGCTGGCGCAGATCATGTCGCGCGAGCTGGGGGTAGGGTTCCGCATGACCTCCGGCCCGGTGCTGGCGCGGGCCGGCGACCTCGCCGCGATCCTCACCAATCTCGAGGCCCGCGACGTCCTCTTCATCGACGAGATCCATCGCCTGAACCCGGCGGTGGAGGAAGTCCTCTATCCCGCGCTGGAGGATTTCCAGCTCGACCTCGTCATCGGCGAGGGGCCGGCCGCCCGCACCGTCCGGATCGAGCTGCAGCCCTTCACCCTTGTCGGCGCCACCACCCGCCTCGGCCTGCTGACCACGCCGCTGCGCGACCGCTTCGGTATCCCCACCCGGCTGCAGTTCTACACCGAGGCCGAGCTCGCGCTCATCATCGCCCGCGGCGCCCGTCTGCTCGGCGTGCCGGCCGAGGACGAGGGTGTGGCCGAGATCGCCCGGCGCGCCCGCGGCACCCCCCGCATCGCCGGCCGCCTCCTGCGCCGGGTGGTGGATTTCGCCGTGGTCGAGGGCGACGGGAGGCTCACCCGCGCGCTCGCCGACAGCGCGCTGACCCGCCTCGGCGTGGACCACCTCGGCCTCGACGGCGCGGACCGGCGGTATCTGACGCTTCTCGCCGAGAACTACGGCGGCGGCCCGGTGGGGGTGGAGACCATCGCCGCGGCGCTGTCCGAGAGCCGCGACGCCATCGAGGAGGTGATCGAGCCCTACCTGTTGCAGCAGGGCCTCATCGCCCGCACCCCCCGCGGCCGCATGCTGGCGCCGAAGGCCTGGCGCCATCTCGGCCTCACCGCCCCCCGCACGCCGGGGCAGTCGGACCTGTTCGAGCCGGGGGCGGAGTGAGGCATGGACGACCCTCGACGCTTTCGCTGTGTGCCACGGGGAAACCAACTCACCAGCGAGTGCGGGGGTCGGCTGTGCGGACCTTGCGGACGTTCGCATCGCCCACCTGAAGACCCTTCGCGGTTGCAGCACGATCGACCTGGAGGGCGGTGTGCAGACGTTCGCCGCACATGCAACTTGCCGCAGCGTAAGGCCGGACACCGGACATTCGCAGCTGTCTGGGTGACCTACACGGTTCTCTGTGGAGGCGTACAGCCGACGATACCCCGGGAACCTCATGGATCGACGCGTCGGGCGGAAACCGGAGGGAGGCGAGTGCGCCTATGCTCATGGCCAATACTGTGGTCGTCGACAGGGATTGTCGGTGCCGGAGGTGGGATCACGCGGCGCTCCGGCAGGTGGCCATCCCGAAACTGCCGACCCGTTGACCAGACACCTTCATGCTCTGCGGTACGGCAGTCCCTGCATCTCCGGATTGACCTGATGGCGGAACCGACGTCACCCTGAGACGGAGGGTCAACTGTTCGGGGGGCGCGGCAGTGAAGCGCAGTGCCTATAACGATTGGGCGGAGGAACTCCGCCATGTGGACACGCTCCGGGCTGCCGCCAACTTGGGGCGTCTCCACGTGCCAGCCTTCGTGGTCTCGGACCTGGAGCCGAACGAGTTCTTCCGGCGCATCCAAGACTGCCCTAAGCTCTTCTGCGACCCCATGGAACGGGAACTGGCCGGGGTCTTCAAGAACGCAGGCTTTCGGCCGAGGGTGGAGGCTGTGCTCTATCGCGCGGCGGGTTACCTGCCGCCGGAAGATCTATGCACGATCCTCCACGAGGGCCTGCCGGTCGCGATCGCTTCCGAGGTCGCGCCTCGGCTCCGGCTGGCATCCAAGATGCGCGGCGCCGATGCCGGCATCGCCGTCATTGACGACGGGATCGGCTTTCTGAACGCCCGGTTCCGGGCAACGCCCGACACTACGCGGTTTCTCGCGGTGTGGCTGCAGGCGATGGGCCCGGTGGTCCAGCAGGCCAACGGCGGTTCGGACACCCTGATCGGTCGGGAGCTGTCCGAGGAGGAGATCAACGGGCTCGTTACTCGCAGCCGGCACATATCGGAAGCAACGCTCTATAGCGAGCTGAACGGCGCGCTGCACGGCGATCCCGGGGTGGTCAGGACAATCCTGCAGGCGGGAACGCATGGCACACACGTGCTCGATCTGGCGGCGGGCGCCGATCCGACGAATCGCGACGATCCGATGCTGCAGGTGCCCCTGATCGGCGTGCAGCTGCCCGCCGAGGCGGTGGACGACACCTCGGGCCAGAGGATGGTGATGCCGCTGATCCAGGGGCTGCGCTGGGCGATCCTGGTGGCCCTGCAGAACGAACTGCGCCGTCTCGTCGTGAATGTCAGCCTCGGGGTGCTGGCCGGACCCAAGGACGGACGGAGCTTTCTCGAGCGTCAGATGGAGCGGGAGATCGCGCGGGCAGCGCATGCGGGGTTGGATGTCGAGATCGTGCTGCCCTACGGCAACGACTATGACAGCCGCCAGGTTGCCCGCCTGCCTGCGTCCCTATCCGGGGCGCCGGAGATCCTGCTGCGCTTGCAGCCTGACGACGCGACGCCCACTTTCGTTGAGTTGCGCGACCTAGGCGCCCGACACTCGGGCGATGCGGAGCATGTCGAGATCGGACTCGTTGCCCCCGACGGCACCCCGTTCGCGCCCGAGACCGTGCCGGCCGGTGCGGCCCGGAACATTTGCTGGCGCGGCCAGTTGGTCGCGCGGCTCTATCACGTGCCTGCGCGCCAGCTGCCGGCCAGCGACATGTTCGGCGGGGCGCAGACGAGCAATGACATGGCGGCGCCGTTCCACCTGCTGGCCTTTGCGCCGACGCTTGCGCTGGCGCCGGGGGGGCGGTCCGCACCATCGGGGAGGTGGACGATCATCTTTGGCAATGCGGCCGGCTTGGACATCGTGCTGCAGATCCAGCGCGACGACCGGGCGGCGGGCTACCGGCTTTCGGGCCGACAGGCGTATTTTGATGCGCCTGATGCATATGGCTGGACCACCCGGACCCGGGACTGGACGGGTCTCGAAGCAGGTGGCGCGCTCCGTCACGAAGGCACCAACAGCGCCTATGCGACCTCGATCCATCCGGCTATCCACAGCGTTGGCGCGGCTTTGCTGCGCCCGCACGCCGCCCCCGTCCCCGCCCCCTATGCATCGCGGGGCGCAGCCTGGTCGGGCGGGCACCCCCGACGCTCGGCGGTGAGCGAGATCGGCCACAGCCAGCCCGGCCTGACCGCCAGCGGCACCCTCTCAGCCACAACGGCCCGGTTCTCCGGCTCGAGCGTTGCTGCCCCGTCCGTGACGCGGGCCCTCGTCGCGGCACCGCCCCGCCGCCCTGCGACGGATGTACCGATTCCCGGGGACGAAGACCGCCTCGGCGCCTCGGTCGTCACCCGGAATGCGGCCATCCGGCGCTGACACGACGCTTGCGGGTCGGTCGCTTGCCAAGCGTCAACGTGCCATTTCGGCACGCGCCTCCCGCCAGAGACCCGGCAGGATTGGGTCTCCCGTCCCTGTCTCAAGTTCGATCATGGCCGAGTTACCGAGGTGCTCTGCCAGCAGGCTCAGGTTGAAGTCGTCTGCCATCCCGGCGCCCGCGGCCAGCGTGTAGGCCGGGGTGCGGGCGCTGCCAAGCGCACGGTTGACCAGCGCCTGCCCCAACGCGACGCCAAGAACCGCCCCCGCTAGGCTGTCGGTCGGGAAATGGACCCCGGCGATCATGCGGTTGTCGGCGATCCGTTCGGCCATCCGCATCGGCAGCCCCATGCTCGCGTCGCTGCCATGCAGGTCGAAGACATCCCCAGTGAGGGTCGGAGCAGTCAGCGCCTCAATCACGGTGGCGACGGTGAAAGCCTCGATCGCGTGGCCGCTTGGCCATGCGCCGTGGAACGGAGTCTGGATCACCGGCAGCACCTGCCGGGCGTAGTGGATCGGACGGGGCACGTCGAAATACAACTTGATCGGCATCACGACATAGCCCGCCAAACGGATCGCCGCCGTCAGCAGTTCCAACGTCCAGGGCGTGCGATCATCCTGCAGATGCAGTATCGCAGCGAAATAGCCGAGAATGTCGTCGACCTGTTCCTCGATCTCGATCAACCGGTCGGCCCGGAGGTCGGCGGCGGCAATGACGAAGTCGAGCTGCTTGACGAATGCCCCGTTGTCGCCGGGGCGGTGGAGCGTGACAAGGTCGTGCATGCCAGCGCGCAGCACCAGGCTGCCGGTCCGCGAGTCGCCGTCATACCCGGGCACCACCGAGACCATCCGGAACAGCAGGTCATCGAGGACGATTTCGCGCGGAATGTCGTCGAGACGCCGGAACGCAGGCCAGAGATCCGCGCGCGCGTCGGTCTGAGCGGGCACCCTCACCGCGGCCGGATCATCGGGGTTCCAGAAACGACGCACCCCATCGCCTGCGATCATCAGCCCCGCACCCGAAACCGCCTGCCCGCCTGCATCCGCGGCCTTTCCAGCCTTCCCCGCCTTCCCGGCCTTTCCCGCCTTTCCTGCCTTTCCTGCCTTTCCCGCCGAAATGCTCATCCCTTTCCCCTCCATCGAATGTGGATAGCAGCTCAAGCAGGCATCATGAGTGACTTTGGGTCAATCGGCCATTACACTGCCGGAAAGGTTTCTTGAGCATGACCCGAAGCTGCCGGTTTGTCGGCTGCCGAGCGCGCAGTGAGCCGTAGCCTGAATGACGCAGGACAAGTTCTTCATATTCCTGCATGGGCCGCTCCGGGTCCTGGCGCCCGACGGAAACGACATCACTCCGCGCGGAAGCAAGGCGCAGGCGGTGATCGCGCTTCTGACGGAAGACAGCCGACAGCGTCGGTCGCGGCGCTGGATCGAATCGAAGCTCTGGAGCGACCGCGGGCCGAAGCAGGCCAGCGGCAGCCTTCGCCAGACCCTCTGCGAGATCCGCGATGCCTTCGGAGCCCATGCCGGGCTGCTCGGCTCGGACCGGCTGATGGTCTGGCTCGAGCCGGACAGGATCCAGAGCAGCTTGAACGACCCCCTACAGGCGGGTGTGTGCCACCGTGAGATCCTTGAAGGGCTCGACGTGCGGGATTCCGAATTCGAGGACTGGCTGCGCGCCCTGCGCCACAGGCATGAGGCGCCGGCCCCCTTGCCCGGTACACCACCGAGGTTGGCGCAGCGCGGGCTCCGGCTGATCTGCACCACTTCGGATGGGATTACGGGGTCAGACGCACTGATCGGCCGGGTCATCGCCGATCAGGTGGGCCGCAACATAGCCGAGCGTGTGGCTTTGTGGCAGGTGGCGCGGGATCTGCGGACCTTGGGCGGCGGCCCGGTCGGAGCTGAGTTGGAAGTGCGCTGCGACGTGTCCCGCGATCTGGGGCAGGGTGTGGCCTACATCCGGGTCTCGCACTGCGGGGACGGGCGGGTGCTGTTCTCCCGGTTTCACAGGCCCGCCCCCGGGGGCGACCTGCTGGCCGAGGATTTCGTCTCGGCGCTCGCGCATGAGGCCACGCTGAGAACCCTTGAGCAGTTGCCCGAGGTGATCGGCCCCGGTGTGGAGCAGGCGGTGGCCACGGGATATTGCAACATTGCACTTCAGAACCTGTGGAGCTTCGTGCCGGCCCGGATGGCCGAGGCAGAGAACCTGATGCTGCGCGCGCACGGCGCCGACGGCAATGCCGTGTACCTTGCGTGGATCTCCTTCATCCGCATGGCGCGGGTGATCGAGCGCAACGAACGGCCCGACGCGACCTTTCTGGAGGAGGTCGATGAGATCGCACGGCACGCCCTCGAACAGGGGCAAGACAATGCGATGGCGCAATCCCTCGTGGCGCTAACGCGGACGCTGCTGTTCGACGACCTCGACGATGGGGCCCGGATCGCAAGGGATGCGCTGCGGCTGAATTCCGGCAACCTCTTCGCGAGGCAGGCTCTGGCCGTGGCCGGGATTGCGCACGGCGCGGCAGATCTGGCGTATCGGCATTCGTCCTTCTGCCAGACCGCCGCGGGGGGCGACAGGGGACGGCATGTCTGGGAACTCTACCATGCGCTTGTGTGCCTCGCCAATGGCCGGACCGACGAGGCGATGCACGCGGCGGGCCGCGCGGTTGCGCTGTGTCCCGACTTCGTGGCCCCGCATCGGCTGCTTCTGGCGCTTCATGCCAGTCGTGCTGATGACACGGGGGCGGCACGGCACCTCGCCGCCCTGACGCGTCTGGAGCCAGGGTTCACCCTTGATGCCTACCTCAACGACGACAGCTATCCGGTCGATACGCTGCGGAGAGCCGGATTGCTGCGCGAGGTCGGCGACCTTTACGGTCTTTCGCGCCAGCGCCTAGGTCAGTTCTGACGCAGCGCTGACGCGCGGCTCACCCGGGGCTGACGCAGCCCGGGCCATGCTCCTCCTCACGCACATCGCCGACGGTCGGAGTCTCCGGCACGCGGCCCCAGCGGAGAGGACGCGACATGATCTACTCGAAAGGCCACGGCCGTACGCCATTCACCACAGCCGCGGACGCGCGCATTGCTGCATCAGGCCGCACGTTTCGTTACTTCGACATCGGCGCGCCGCTCGTCGACTCCGGGCCGGCGCGGCGCGAGGCGCTTGTCGCCCTCGGCCAGGCGATGACCGATCCGGCCAACTTTCCCGAGTCGGCAGAGATCGCCGACGTCGCGCCGATCTTCACCTATTTCGGCCAGTTCATCGACCACGACATCTCGGCCGGGACGGACCGCGATCTCAGTGACTTGTCCGGCGACAGGCTGATGCAGCCGGACGGCGCTGCCGCTGCGCCCTTGCCCAGGGAACTGGTCGAAGAACGACTCGTCAACCTTAATACCGGAAGCCTTGATCTCGACAGCCTCTATGGAGACGTCATCGTCTGCTCGGAATGGGACGCCCGCCTTGCCGCGGCACTCCGGCACCCGACGCTCCCGGGCAAGATGCTGATCGCAAGGCCCGAGCAGGTGCCCACCGAACATGAGATCGCGCTGCCCGCGGACGGTGCCGGAGACCTCCTGCGCCTCGGCCGTCACATTGCCGACGCCCTGCCCGAGGCCGAGCTGCGTCAGCTGACCGATCCGGCGTTGCTGGACCTGTTCTTCTTCCTGAACCCAGACGGCACGCCGGATCGGCCCAACCTGCACCGGGCCCTGATCGGCGACGCCCGCAACGACGAGAACCTGTTCGTCGCGCAGTTCCACCTCGCCATGCTGCGCCTCCACAACCGCGTGGTGGATGCCTGCGACGATCCCGCCGTGATCGCGGCCGGCGACCAGGCGCTGTACGAATGGGCCCGAAAGCGCGTGCGCTGGATCTATCAGTGGCTAATCGTGAACACCTTCCTCCCGGCGGTGTGCGAGGCCGAGACGCTGGCCAACGTCATGCAGGACGGCGGAGTGCTCTATGCCGGCTTCATCGCCGCCACCGGCGGAGCTGCCAGCGACCGGCTGCCCCTGCCGCTAGAGTTCTCGGGCGCGGCCTACCGCTTCGGTCATTCGATGGTGCGGCAGATCTACGACTGGAACGCCAACTTCCCCGCGTCCGATTTTGGCCTCTTCTTCGCCTTCACCGGTGGCGTGGCAAACCCGATGTTCGGCACCACAGCCGCGCGCCTGCCGTCGAACTGGGTTGCCGACTACACCCGCACGGCCATCAACCCAGGCTCCGCACCCAACCGTGCCGCGCAGGCCATCGACACCAACCTGTCCGAGGCGCTCGGCACGCTGCCGCGCCGCGCTAATGATCCTGCCGGCGCCCCCATGCGCAACCTCGCTGTCCTGAACCTGCTCAAGGGCGAGGCGCTCAACCTGCCCAGCGCGCAGGCCCTCGCCACCGCAATCGCCACCCGCACGCGGCACCCGATCCCGGTTATGTCCCCCGCCGAGATCGCGGACGGACCGGTCGGCGCGGCAGTCGCCGGCACGCCGCTCGCCACCGAGACGCCGATCTGGTTCTATGTCCTGCGCGAGGCCGAGAAGGCCGGCGGCCAGCGTCTCGGTCCGCTGGGCACCTGGATCGTGGCAGGCACCCTCCTCGGGCTCGTGACGGAGGATCCCACGACCTATTGGCACCAGCCGGGCTCGGACAAGGGTCGCTGGTGCCCGGGCGACATGCCGAAGGTCTCGGGCGTGACCATCGCCTCGCTGCCCGACATGCTGCGCGCCGCGCTGCTGCTCTGACCCCCCCAAGAAAACCGATGGAGGAAGCCACATGGCACGCATGAAATCCGGCTGGCCAGCCCAGAAGGTGCTGGCCGGCAGTGTCGGAGCGGCAGTCGCAACCGTTCTGGTCTACTTCATCGAGGCCCTCGTCGGCGTGCCGTTGCCCGAGACCGTGATGGGGGCGATCCACGTGATCACCGTCTTCGCCTTCGGCTATCTCATGCCCCCGGCCGAGCGTGACGACATCGTCCACGAGCCTCCAACCGACGGGGCCGCATCATGAAGAGAGCGCTCTGCCTCGTTCCGCTACTCGGCGCCTGCGCGACCCCGGACCTCGGCCCGCAGATCACAGCAGCGGACGCCGCGCTCACGATCACGCGCGACCGCAACCGCGCCGCGATCGAGCAGATGGCCGCGCAGGAACTGGCGTCAGCGGAGGATATCCTGATCGCAGAGCGCCGGGAAGTGCTGCTTCTCTCCCAGGCCTGTGACCTCGCGGTGGTGCTGCCCGAGCAGTCTACGCGCTGCGAGATCGTCACGCAGGCTGATCCCGGCGCAGGTACAGTGAACGCCACGCAGATCCTCCGCGCCGAGGCGGCCCTCGCCGCATATCTTGCGGCCGTCGGCCGCCTCGGCGATGCGCGGACCTCCGAGGGGGTGCGGGCACGGGTCGGCGACGTCATCGCCGCCCTCGCCGGCTTCGCTGACACGGTAGACGACGCCGACCTGCGGGCCGCCACGGCCCGTCTTACAGCCGACGGGGATCGGATCGGCCGCGCGGTCGGGTTCCTCGTCGACCAGTATCGCCATCGGGCACTGCGCCGGATCGTCGGCGCGGCCGACCCGGTGATCGCCGAGATGACGGCGATCATGGTGGGGTGGCTTGACGGGCAGCCGGGCTCGCGGGTGGACGCACAGGCGGAGTTGCTTGCGGCAGCGGCGCGCATGGAAGTGTTGCGACAGACCGGCTCCGCCGCCGCCCACCGCGCCGCCATTGCCGAGGTGCGGAGGCGCCACGCTGCCTACCGCGAGGCGCACGACCGTTCCGCTGCCACCCATTACGGCCTGTTCGCGCAGACCCATTCGGCGCTGGCTGCGCGGCTGCGTGGGGAGGTGTCTCCGGAGGAGGCCATTGCACCCCTCGAAGAGCTGAAGGCGATCCTTGCGACCACGTCCAATTGATGAGGAGCCCACCGATGCAGACCGATGCGCCGTCGCCCCAGATGATCCAAGGGCAACTCACCAGCCTGAAGGTGTCCTATGCCAATGCGGTTCTGGCGTTGCACGCCCATATCGATACCGCTCGTGCGGCCCAGGATACCGCGCGCGTGGCAGCCCTGGCGCAGGCACGTATCGAGTTGATCGAAAGCGGCTTGCAGATCCGGCGCGCCGAAATCGCCTTTCGCTCCGGACAAAGCCTGAACAGCGACATCACGCAATTGAAGGCGCTCACCAGGGAAGCGCAAAAAATTTCCCGCCGGATCGAGCAGGCCGAGGAAACGCTCGCCGCCGTCGCCCGGACGATCAACCTGCTGTCCCGCCTCGTCGCCCTCTTTTCCTGAGCTCTCACGGAGATTCCAAATGACGACGTCGATCCGCTCGCTCTGCCTTGCCGCCGGTCTGGCCCTCAGCGCGCCATGCGCACCGGCTCAGGAAATCGCCGCTCCGCCGGTCGGAGGCTCCGGTCTCGCGCAGACACAGTGGCCTTGTGAGGCCCTGCCGCATCTGTGCAGCGGGCCCGATGGTCCGGACATGGACGAGGCCAGGATCCGCGCAACGCTCATAACAGGGATGATCCTCGGCCAATCCTCCAGCGCAGCCGAGATAGACGTGTTGGTGCGCAACCTGCCTCAGACTATGCAGACGGATATCTGCCACTGGTGCTTCTGCTGCATTGTCAGCAGCGCCCCGTCTGCTCAGCCGGACGGCAAAGACGGCCTGCTTCGCCTTTTCGAGGAGTTGTCGCGGTGAGCCTGCGTGAGGGGCTGGTCGGTCTGGGTCGCTGGCTGCCGACCGCGCGCATCATGCAGCGCTACGTTCCATGGGCGGCACTGGTAGCCGCCATCGTGGGCGGCAGTTGGACGCTGGTGACCTACCGCAACGACCTAGCAATTCAACGTGTGGCTGCCACCTTCGACATGCACCGCCAGTTCCGGGAGCGGTTCCCGAATGGGTCCGAGGTGGTGGATGATCTGCCCTTACGGACCCTGGCTTTCACCTGCCGTTTCCTGCAGGCCGAAATCGCGGCGGCGCGTCTGACGGTTGACGAGCCCCGACTTCCTGCTTGCGACACGATTATCCCTTCGGACCGCAGGCTGATCGAGCCCATCGCCGATTTGATGTCCGAGTCGCAACGGTCGGCGCTGAGGCAAAGCCTCGTCAGCCATCTTTCGACGACAGCCGCGCCGAACTGGAGACGCGCAACGGAAGTCCGCTATTTCTATCGCGCCCTAACGCTCTGTTCCCGGAGCCAAACCTGTGACGGAGATATCGTGGTGGCGCTGTTCGGTCCAGACATGCTTGGGTTCGTAAATGCCGTGTGCGTGTATCTCGACTCCGTGGACGCGCAATGGCAAGCTGACCTAAAGGCAATACTGGCGCTTCTCGACGAGGCCAAATGGCAGCCAGTCGGGCCCACCCGTCAGTCCATAGTGTTCTGCGATCGGTTCCGGTGAGGCGCCGCTCGATGCAGCCGCCGAGCAGCATCGCGGCCCTCCAATGCGTCTGTTCTTGGCCTTTTCACGTCTCCCGTTTGCTTGGGGCCGTCGCGAGCTATGGCTGAAAATGGGTGATGGGGCCTGAGAAGGCGGCGTATCGTGGCGGGTGTCGAAGCCTGCCAGAACCTCCCTAAGGAGCGATACGCCATGAAGGACGATACCGCGATCACCGCGCTTCACCAGCCCGGAACGATCCTCGACCCGCTGACCGAGATGCCCGCGAGGGCGCGCGCCAGATGCTGGCCGCGGCGCTCAGGGCGGAAGCGGCGAGCTTTGTCGCCAGTTTCACCGACGAACGTTTGCCCGATGGCCGCCAGCGGGTTGTCCACCACGGCACCGGCCCCGAGCGGATGATCCAGACCGGGATCGGCGCCATGCCGGTGCAGCGGCACAAGGTGCGCGACCGCGCCACCGACCTCCCGGCCGAGAAGAAGATCCGCTTCACCTCGACCATCCTGCCGCGGTGGGCGCGGCGGTCGCGCAGCCTGGATGCGCTGCTTGCGATGCTCTACCTGCGCGGCGTCTCGACCGGGGATTTCCAGGAGGCCTTGGCAGCGCTGCTGGGGCCGGACGCGCCGAACCTGTCGCCGGGCGTGATATCGCGCCTCACGGCGGGCTGGCAGCAGGACTACGACCGCTGGCAGCGCCGCGACCTCTCGGCCCGCAGCTACGTCTACATCTGGGCGGACGGGGTCTACCTGCAGGCCCGGATGGAGCTAACGGCCGAATGCATGCTGGTCGTCATCGGCGCCACGCCCGAGGGCCGCAAGGAGCTGCTGGGCTTCCAGGTCGGCGTGCGCGAGAGCGCCCAGAGCTGGCGCGAGTTGCTGGTCGACCTCAAGGCCCGCGGGCTCGGGGTGCCCCCGAAACTGGCCGTGGGGGATGGCGCGCTCGGGTTCTGGAAGGCGCTTGAAGAAGTCTTCCCCGGCACCCGCCATCAGCGCTGCTGGTTCCACAAGATGTCGTACGTTTTCAACCACTTCCCCAAGTCCATCTAGCCCGCCGTCACCCGCGCCGCAGCGCTGGCGGCCATCGAGAGCTTCAAGCAGAAATACGGCGCCAGATACGCCCGCGGCGTGGCCTGCCTGACCAAGGACACCGTGGCCCTGCAGGCCTTCTACGACTTCCCGGCCGAGCACTGGGACCACCTGCGCACCTCGAATCCCATCAAGAGCGTGTTCGCCACCGCCCGCCATCGGACCGTGCGCACCAGGGGCGCGCTGTCGCAGAAGACCTCGAAGCTCATGGTCTTCACCCTCGTCAGGGCGGCGTCGAAGACATGGCGCAGGCTGAACGGAACGAACCGGTTGCCCAGCGTCATCGAAGGCGTCGAGTTCACCGACGGCGTCGCCCTATTCGACGCAATCGAAAGCCGCGCCGCCTGACGGACCCACGTCACCCAGATTCAGCATTAGCTCCGACAGGCCTCACGGCGAAGATACCCACACTGGAAAAAACGGACCTGACCGGGCTTCCCCCCATCCCATGCCTCGGCGAAACCACCTCGGCAGCCACGCCGGCCCATGAGCTCTGCGGAGAGACTGAACGACCGTTCCAGGCAGGCTGCGCGGCAGCATGCGGAAGGGTCCGACCGTCCGCAAAGGGCCGGGCGCGATGCCGCACCTGCGAGCTAGCCCTCCATGGTGCGCGGCGCCTGAGTGTCGGTGATGGGGCTCCATGCGGTCACACACGCCCGCTCCGTCCCCCTTTGCCCGACGCCGTCGCTCGTCTAGCCTCGCCCGGGAACCGATTCCCCGCCTTGCACACCGCCGGCCCCTCCGCCTCGACCCAGACCGACGCCATGACCGACCCCACTACCCCCGAAGCAATAGCCGCGCTCTTCACCCGGGCCGACGGGCAGTATCTGTGTGCGCGCTGGGGGCGGCCGATGGTGCCGGTGGCGTTCGGGGTGGCGGGGCCGTCGCTGCCGGTGTTCAAGGGGGCGTTCGAGGCGGTGGCGGCCCTCGCGGGCCACAGCACGGCCGAGACCGACCCGGAGCTGGGCGCGAACCTGATGCTCTTTGCCGTGCGCGAGTGGGCGGAGCTGGCCGGGGTGCCCGACCTCGACCGGCTGATCCCGGACCTGTACCCGCTGCTCGCGCGGCTCGAGGCGGCCCAGGCCAACCAGTACCGCATCTTCCGCTTCGATCCGGACGGCGGCATTCGCGCGGCCTTCGTGCTGCTCAGGATGGACGCGCATCTCGGCGCGGTGCCGGCCGAGGTGCTGGCGCTCGCGCAGGCGGTGCAGACGGCGGTTCTGTGGTCGGATACCGCCTTTGCCGGCGCTTCTCCGCTGGTCGAGGTGCAGGGCCGGGTGATCCTGCGCCCCGACATCGCCGGGGTCATCCGCGCCGTCTACGACCCGGTGATGCCGGTCTGCGCCACCGACCCGGCCCACGCGCTGCGCCTTTCGGCCCGCATCGGAGCGCTGCAATGACCCACCGCTTCGCCTGCCGCGTCTATTACGAGGACACCGACCTCGCCGGCATCGTCTATTACGCCAACTATCTGAAATTCATCGAGCGCGCGCGCAGCGAATGGGTGCGCGGGCTCGGGATCGACCAGGTGCGGCTCAGGGCCGACACCGGCGTCGTCTTCGCCGTCCGCCGCGTCGAGGCCGACTATCTGCGGCCGGCACGCTTCGACGACCTGCTGGAGGTCGCAACCAGCGTCGCGGCGGTGGGGCCGGCGCTGATCAGCCTGCGCCAGCGGGTGCTGCGCGACGGCGCGCTCCTCTTCGACGCGACGGTGACGCTGGTGGCGCTGAGCGCCTCGGGCCGGCCGGTGCGCCTGCCGGAAGCCTTGCGGAAAGCGGCGGAAACCGGCCTGCGGGGCGGCGGGACCGGGGCGCAATGACGCGGATGTGTTGGCGCGCCCCCTGAAATCGGGTTATGGAGTGCGCTAATCGAGGCCGCGGGAACAAGCGGTCCAGCGCGGGACGAGCAGAGACATGGACACCACCCCCCTCGGCTCTGGCGCAGAGCTTGATCTCTCGCTGTGGGGCCTGTTCCTGAAGGCCGACATCGTCGTGCAGCTCGTCATGGTGCTGCTGATCGTGGCGAGCTTCTGGGCCTGGTCGATCATCATCCAGAAGATCCTCAACTTTCGCCGCGCCCGGGCCGAGGCGGCGGCCTTCGATGCGGCCTTCTGGTCGGGCGAGCCGCTGGACGAGCTGTTCGAGCGCATCGGCCCCGAGCCCGCCGGCCCCTCCGAGCGCATCTTCGCCGCCGGCATGGCCGAGTGGCGGCGCAGCCACCGGCAGGACGGCGCGCTGATCGCCGGCGCGCAGTCGCGCATCGAGCGCTCGATGGATGTGGCGATCGCGCGCGAGGCCGATCTGCACAACACGGGGCTGACGTTCCTCGCGTCGGTCGGCTCGGCCTCGCCCTTCATCGGGCTGTTCGGCACGGTCTGGGGCATCATGCGCGCCTTTGCCGACATCGCGCAGGCGCAGAACACCAACCTCGCCACCGTGGCGCCGGGCATCGCCGAGGCGCTGCTGGCGACGGGGCTCGGGCTTCTGGCCGCGATCCCGGCGGTGATCTTCTACAACAAGCTCTCCAACGACAGCGACCGCATCGTCGGTGGCTACGAGGCCTTTGCCGACGAGTTCGCGACCATCCTGTCGCGCCAGCTGGGGGATTGAGATGGGCGCGGGGGTGATGCAGCGGGGCGGGGGCGGACGGCGCGGCCGGCGTCGGCGCAGCCGGCCCATGGCCGAGATCAACGTCACGCCCTTTGTCGATGTGGTGATGGTGCTGCTGATCATCTTCATGATCGCGGCGCCGATGCTGACGGTGGGGGTGCCGGTGGAGCTGCCGCGCACCGCCGCCGGGGCGCTGCCGGGCGATGCCGAAGAGCCCTTGACGATCACGCTCACCGCGGACGGGCGCATCGTTCTGCAGACCACCGAGACGCCGGCGGCCGAGCTGATCCCGCGCCTGCAGGCCGTCGCCGCCGAGCGGCGCGGCGACAAGATCTTCCTGCGCGCCGATGGCTCGATCCCCTATGAGCGGGTGGTGCAGGTCATGGGGGCGCTCAACGGGGCGGGGTTTCGCAACATCGGCCTCGTGACCGACACCGACGGGCCCGCCTTTGGCGGGACGGGGCCCGCGGCGGTCGGGCCGGGCTGACGCCGGCCGTGCGGGGGCTTCGGGCCCCGGTGCGTCCGGGCGCGGGGGGCACCGTCCCGGGCGAGGCGAAGGGAACGCGACCGGTCTGGCGGCGTTGGTTCGGGATGCCGGCGGGCGTTTCCCCTGGGGCGCGGCGACCCCGGGGCGGGACGTGACCGGGGCGCCGGGGGAGCGCGACGCACGCGGAGAGGAAAGGGGAGGGGCGACGGCGGGAACGGGAACGCAGGCGACGACGGGACGGCGGTGGACACGGGCACCAAGATATCCGCGCTGGGGCATGGCGCGCTGATCACCTGGCTGGTGGTCGGCGGGCTTTTTGGTGCCTCCGACCGGCCGGTGCCGCTGCCGGCGGTGGCAGAGGTGTCGCTGATCTCGGCCGAGGAGTTCGCGGCCCTCGCGCCGCCCCGGGCTGCCGCACCCGCCGCGCCGCCGGTGCCGCAGGCGCGCCCCGAGCCGGTGGCGACGCCCCAACCCGTGCCCCAACCTGAGCCGGAGCCGGAGCCCGCGCCGCCGGTCGTGGCCGAGCCATCCGAGCCGGAGCCGGTGCCGGCCCCAGAGCCGCCGATCGTGCTCCCCGCGCCCCAGCCCGAACCCCAGCCTGAGCCCGAACCGCAGCCGGCGCCGGTGGCGACGCCGCCCGAGACGCCGGTGGCGCCGGTGGCCTCGCCCGTGCCGCTGCCGCGGCCGGCGCAGCGCGTGGCGCCCGAGCCGGCGGAGGCGCCGCCGCCCGAGGTGGAGATCGCCCAGACCCCGCGCGAGCCGGTCGCGCCGGCGCCCGAGCCCACGCCCGATCCCGAGCCCGCCCTGCCCGAGCAGACCGCCGCCGCACCCGAGGCGGCGACGACGCAGATCATCACCGAGGCCACCCGGACCGACGAGCGGGGCGGCGGCGCGCCGCAGACCTCGCCGCGACCGCAGGCACGTCCCGAACGCCCGCAGCCGCAGCAGACGGCCGCCGCCACGCCCACGCCCCCGGCGACTCCGGCGCCCACCCCGGCCCGGCCGACACCACCGGCCGAGCCCGCGCGCCCGGCCGCGCCGGCGCCCGATCCGCAGGACGAGCTGCTGGCCTCCATCGCCGATGCGGCGGCGGCGGCGGCGGCCGAGGTGGCCCGGGCCGGGGTGACGGGCGCCGGGGCGACGGGCGCCGGAGTGAGCGGCAGCGCCGCCGGCGCGCTGAGCTCGGGCCAGATCGACGCGCTGCGCCGCGCGGTGCAGGGCTGCTGGAACGTCGGCGCGCTGTCGAGCGAGGCGCTGGCGGTGACGGTGACGGTGGGCTTCGCGCTGGACCGGACCGCCCGGCCCACGGGCGATGTGCGCCTGATCGACTGGACGGGCGGCAGCCAGGCCGCGGCCGAGCGCGCCTTCGACACCGCCCGCCGCGCCATCATCCTGTGCGGCCGCGACGGCTTTCCGCTGCCCGACGACATGTTCGAGGTCTGGCGCGACGTCGAGATGACCTTCAACCCGGAGAGCATGAGGACAAGATGACACTGACCCGCCGAGCCGCGTTGATGCTCCCCGCCGCAGCCACCCTCGCCGGGGCGATGCCGCTCTTCGCGCAGTCCGGGCCGCTGAGGATCGAGATCACCGAGGGCGTGATCGAGCCGGTGCCCGTGGCCGTCCCGGCCTTCGTCGCCGAGACCGCGAGCGCGCAGCAATACGCCGGCGAGCTGGCGCGGATCGTGGCCGGGAACCTGAGCGGGACGGGCCTGTTCCGCGAGATCCCGGCCTCGGCGCATATCGCGCGGATCTCGAGCTTCGATGCGCCGGTGTCCTGGGCCGACTGGCGGGCGGTGAATGCGCAGGCGCTGGTGGTGGGGGCGGCGGCGGTGCAGGGCACGCGGCTGACGGTGAAGTTCCGGCTCTTCGACATCGCCTCGGGGCGGCAGATGGGCGAGGGGCTGCAGTTCGCCGGCACCACCAACGACTGGCGGCGGATGGGGCACAAGGTCTCGGACGCGGTCTATTCGCGCATCACCGGCGAGGGCGGCTATTTCGACACGCGCATCGTCTTCGTCGCCGAGACCGGGCCGCGCACCGCCCGCGCCAAGCGCATCGCGCTGATGGACCAGGACGGCGCGAACCTCACCTATCTGACCGACGGGCGCGCGACGGTGGTGGCGCCGCGGTTCTCGCCCAGCGGCGACCGCGTCCTCTATACCACCTTCGAGGCCGGGCCGCCCCGGATCATGGTGATGGACCTCGCCACCCTGCGGCCGCGGGCGCTGCAGGACCAGGGCGGCATGACCTTTGCGCCGCGCTTCGCGCCGGACGGGCAGACGGTGGTCTTCTCGCTCGCGCGCGGGGGGACGACGAACCTCTTCACCGTGCATCTCGGCTCGGGGCGGGTGACGCAGCTGACGCAGGCGCCCTCCATCGCGACCTCGGCGAGCTTTTCCCCCGACGGCGGGCGCATCGTCTTCGAGAGCGACCGTTCGGGCACGCAGCAGCTCTATGTGATGGGCGCGGGCGGGGGCGAGGCGCGTCGGATCAGCTTCGGTCCCGGGCGCTATGCCACGCCGGTGTGGTCGCCGCGGGGCGACCTCATCGCGTTTACCAAGTCGCATCAGGGCCGGTTCCATGTCGGCGTGATGCGGGTGGACGGCTCGGAGGAGCGGCTGCTGACGGCGTCCTTCCTGGACGAGGGGCCGAGCTGGGCGCCGAACGGGCGGGTGCTGGTGTTCCACCGCGAGGCGCCGGGGGGCGATCCGGGGCTGTGGCAGGTGGACATCACCGGGCGCAACCTGCGCCGGGTGCCGACCCAGACCGCCGCCTCGGACCCGGCCTGGTCGCCGCTGTTGCCATGAGCCGCGGGCGGCGTCGCGCTCCGGCGGAGGTGTCCCACCCACCCGCCCCCACCTCCGCCGGAGCGCGACGCCGCCCGCCCACCGCCCCCCGGGGCACGTTTTCCCGAACCGTCATCCCTGTTATCCTGCGGTCGGAGAAGACCGCCACAGTTGCCTGAAAGGACCCTGCCCATGCCTCGCTTCCTGCGTGCGCTTCTTCTCGTCGCCGCCCTCGGCTCGATCGCGGCCTGCAACAACCCCAACCGCTTCGGTGCCGGGGCCGATGATATCGGCGGCGGCGGTGCCTTCGACGACAGCTGGGGCCAGGGTGGCATCGGCGTCTCGCCGCTGGGCGATCCCAACGATCCGACCTCGCGCGCCTTCTTCGAGCAGCGCATCGGCGACCGGGTGTTCTTCGTCACCGATTCCAGCGCGCTCGGCGCCGAGGCGCAGGACACGCTGCGGGCGCAGGCGCGCTGGCTGACCGACAACCGCAGCTTCGGCATCGTCATCGAGGGCCATGCCGACGAGCGCGGCACCCGCGAGTACAACCTCGCCCTGAGCGAGCGTCGGGCCAATGCGGTGCGCGAGTTTCTCGTCTCGCAGGGGATCGCGGCGGGGCGCATCCGCACCATCGGCTATGGCAAGGAGCGCCCCGTGGAGGTCTGCCCCGAGCCGCGCTGCTGGGATGTGAACCGGCGCGCGGTGACGCTGGTGACCGTGGGCGCGGGGGCGTGATGGCGGGCGTCGGTTCGGGCTTCGGCGCGGGGCGAGCGGTCGCTCTGGCGGTGGCGCTGGTGCTGGTGCCGCCGGGGCCGGTCGCGGCCGAGGACCGTGCGCGGACGCTGGCCGACATCCGCGCCGAGCTGGGCCAGCTCGGCGCCGAGATGGAGCGGCTGCGGCGCGAGCTGGTGGGCTCGGGCGGGGCGGCGGCGGGGTTCGACGCGGTCTCGGTCCTCGACCGGGTGCAGGCGATGGACACCGCGCTGCGCGCCCTGACCGCCCGGACCGAGGAGCTGGAGAACCGTGTCGAGCGGATCGTCGCGGACGGCACGCGCCGGCTGAACGACCTGGAGTTCCGGCTGGTCGAGCTGGAGGGCGGCGACATCTCGGCCGTGGGCCGGGGGGCGCCCTTGGGGGGCGAGGCCGCGGCGGCGGCGGCGCCGGCGGCCGAGGCGCCGCTGATGGCCGTGGGCGAGCAGGCCGCCTTTGCCGCCGCCGAGGCCGCCTTCGACGCCGGCGACTGGGAGGCGGCGGCCGAGGGCTTTGCCGATTTCATCGAGGCCTTTGCGGTCGGCCCGCTGACGCCGCGCGCGCAGGCGCTGCGCGCCGAGGCGCTGGGGCGCATGGGCGAGACGGCGCGGGCCGCGCGGGCCTGGCTCGCGGCCTTCGAGAGCGATCCCGAGGGGCCCGGGGCGGCGGCGGCGCTGTTGGGGCTCGGGCGGTCGCTGGGCGCTTTGGGGCAGGTCGAGGAGGCCTGCATCATGCTCGACGAGATCGGCTTTCGCTTTCCCGGCAGCGCTGCCGCCGCCGAGGCCGTGGCGGCACGCCGCGAGGTCGGCTGTCCGTGACCGACGCGCCCGCGCCGGCGCCCGGCGCGCCGCTGGCGGCGGGTCTGGCGGAGGCGCTGGAGCGGGTGTTTCCGGCGCCGCCTGCCGCGCTGGGGGTGGCGGTGTCGGGCGGCGGGGATTCGGTCGCGCTGTTGGTGCTGATGCGCGACTGGGCGGCGGCGCGGGGGGTGCGGCTGGCGGCCGCGACGGTGGACCACGGGCTGCGCGAGGCGGCGGCGGCCGAGGCGGCCGCGGTGGCCGGGCTCTGCGCCCGGCTGGGGCTGGCGCATGCCACCCTGCGTTGGGACCGCGCCGGGGCGCATGCGGACTGCGGCAATCTGATGCAGGCGGCGCGCCGGGCGCGGCAGCGGCTTCTGGGCGCCTGGGCGGCCGAGGCGGGGCTGGCGGCCGTCGCGCTGGGGCACACGCGCGAGGATCAGGCCGAGACGGTGCTGATGCGGCTGGCGCGTGGGGCGGGGGTGGACGGGCTCTCGGCCATGGCGCCGGCGCGACGGCTGGGGGGCACGCTGTGGCTGCGCCCGCTCTTGTCGGTGCCGCGCGCGGCGCTGCGGGCCGAGCTGCGGGCGCGCGGCCTCGGCTGGGCCGAGGACCCGGCCAACGCCGACGACCGTTTCCTGCGCGCGCGCACCCGCAAGGCGCTGGCGGCGTTGGCGCCGCTGGGCATCGACGCGGCGGGGCTGGCGGCGGTGGCGGGGCGGATGGCCTCGGCGCGCAGGGTGCTGGCCGAGGCGGCGCGGGAGGCGGCGGCGCGGCTGGTGCGGCTGGAGGGCGGCGACCTGCTGATCGAGGCCGCGGGCTGGGCCGCGCTCGCCGCCGAGACGCAGGCGCGGCTGACGGGCGGCTGCCTTGCGTGGCTGGGCGCGGCCGAGCATCCGCCGCGGCGTGCGGCGCTGGAGCGGCTGATGGCGCGGGCGGCGGCGGGGCAGGGGGGCACGCTGCACGGGGTGCGCCTGACGCATGCGTCCGGCCGGCTGCGGCTGTCGCGCGAGCTGCGGGCGGTGCGCGGGCTGGAGGCTGCGCCGGGGGCGCTGTGGGACGGGCGCTGGCGGCTGATTGCGCCCGCCGGCGCGGCGACGGCGGGCCTGCGCATCGCCGTGCTGGGGCCCGAGGGGCTGGCTGCCTGCCCCGACTGGCGGGCGACGGGGCTGCCGCGGGCCTCGCTGATGGCCTCGCCCGCGGTCTGGGCGGGCCCGACGCTGGTGGCGGCGCCGCTGGCGGGGCTGACCGAGGGCTGGCGGGCCGAAACCGTGCCTGCTGCGACGGATTTCCCGTCGCTGTTCATCGTGCATTGATCCTCCCCGGCACATCCTTATCTTAGGCGGGTCACCGGGCACCGCGCGGCACCGGCCGCCCGCCCCATGGGATAGGGAGTGAGTCCTTGGGCAACCTGCGCAACATCGCGTTCTGGGTCGTACTGTTCCTGCTGATGCTGGCGCTGTTCAACCTGTTCTCCAACGGTCAGGGGACCACCTCGGCGCGGGCGATCCCGTATTCCGAGTTCATCCAGCGGGTGGACGCGGGCGAGGTCAGCCGGGTCACCATCGACGGCGAGCGCGTGCTCATCCGCACCCGCGACGGGCAGCAGTATTCCACCGTCCAGCCCGAGAATGCCGATCTCACCGATCGCCTGCTCGCCGCCAATGTCGCGGTCGAGGTGCGGCCGCAGCAGACCTCGGGCTTCCTGTCGGCGCTGGGACTGTGGCTGCCGTTCCTGCTGCTGATCGGGATCTGGATCTACTTCATGAACCGGATGCAGGGCGGCGGGCGCGGCGGCGCCATGGGCTTCGGCAAGTCGAAGGCCAAGCTGCTGACCGAAAAGCACGGGCGGGTGACCTTCGACGATGTCGCCGGCATCGACGAGGCCAAGGACGAGCTGGAAGAGATTGTCGAGTTCCTGCGCGATCCGCAGAAATTCTCGCGCCTCGGCGGCCGCATTCCCAAGGGCGCGCTGCTGGTGGGCCCGCCGGGCACCGGCAAGACGCTGCTTGCGCGCGCCATCGCGGGCGAGGCGGGCGTGCCCTTCTTCACCATCTCGGGCTCGGACTTCGTCGAGATGTTCGTGGGTGTGGGGGCCTCCCGCGTGCGCGACATGTTCGAGCAGGCCAAGAAGAACGCGCCCTGCATCGTCTTCATCGACGAGATCGACGCGGTCGGCCGCTCGCGCGGGGTCGGCTACGGCGGCGGCAACGACGAGCGCGAACAGACGCTGAACCAGCTGCTGGTCGAGATGGACGGTTTCGAGGCGAACGAGGGCATCATCATCATCGCCGCCACCAACCGCCCCGACGTCCTCGACCCCGCGCTCCTGCGCCCCGGCCGCTTCGACCGGCAGGTCACGGTGCCGAACCCCGACATCAAGGGCCGCGAAAAGATCCTCGGCGTGCATGCCCGCAAGGTACCGCTCGGGCCCAACGTGGACCTGCGCATCATCGCCCGCGGCACGCCGGGCTTCTCCGGCGCCGACCTTGCCAACCTCGTCAACGAGGCGGCGCTGATGGCCGCGCGAAAGGGCCGGCGCTTCGTCTCGATGGACGATTTCGAGAGCGCCAAGGACAAGGTCATGATGGGGGCCGAGCGTCGCTCCATGGTCATGACCGAGGAGGAGAAGAAGCTCACCGCCTATCACGAGGCCGGCCATGCCATCGTCGGCATGAACGTCCCGCAGCACGACCCCATCCACAAGGCGACGATCATCCCGCGGGGCCGCGCGCTGGGTCTGGTGATGTCCCTGCCCGAGCGCGACCAGCTCTCGGTCACCTACACCAAGTACACCTCCAAGATCGCCATGGCGATGGGCGGCAAGGTCGCCGAGGAGCTGATCTTCGGCAAGGAGAACGTGACCTCGGGCGCCGCCTCCGACATCCAGCAGGTCAGCCGAATCGCCCGGGCGATGGTCACGCAGTTCGGCTTTTCCGACGAGCTGGGCAACATCGACTACGCCAACGAGCAGCAGAGCTTTCTCGGCGCCTATCAGGGCCCCTCGAACGTCTCGCCCGAGACGCAGAAGATGATCGACGCCGAGGTGCGCAAGATCGTCGACGAGGGCTATGAGACTGCCAAGCGCATCCTGACGGAAAAGATGGATGACCTGCACCGTCTGGCGCAGGGGCTGCTGGAGTACGAGACCCTCACCGGATCGGACATCAAGCGGGTGATCGCCGGCGAGAAGCTCGGCCGCGACGACGATGACGAGCAGGACCGTCCGACCCTGCCCGGCGGCGGCAGCGTGACGGCCATCCCCAAGACGACCAAACCGCGCTCGGGCGGCTCCGAGGGTCTGAGCCCCGATCCGGCCTGACCCTCTCTCCGGCCGGATCCCGGGCCCCCCGTGCAGCTGCCGGGGCTGGCGCGCGCGGCAGGGGGTGATGGCCGACACGTCCGAAGGCCCGGTGCACCGCACTGGGCCTTTGTCGTGACCGTTGGGGCGGACGCCTGTCCGTGTTGAGTGCGGTGGGGTAGCTGGTAAGCGCCGGCCGACCGCCCTCGTTGCTTGAGGGGACGCCCTGTCCGAGATGACGCCCATCACGATGGAGGCGTCGATGGATGACGATGTACAGACTTGCGTAACTTATCACGTCCGCAGCGAAGGGTATGCCGGGCGTATCGAGGTTGTGACGGGTCCGACCGGACGGCGGCGGTGGCCGGAGCATGTGAAGGCCGCGATTGTGCTGGAGACGTTCCGCGACGGGGTGTCGGTGGCGGATGTGGCGCGCAGGCATGGGGTCT
>Ga0213835_100452_pt1 | contig 40032 bp, 36 predicted proteins | sample SWPATP01_FD_160576 | JGI IMG/M metagenome (GOLD analysis project Ga0213835, IMG submission 160576) | Coastal seawater microbial communities from Marineland, Florida, United States - SWPA TP0 #1 | ecosystem: Environmental > Aquatic > Marine > Coastal | place: USA: Florida | collected 2016-08-05
AGGAAGAACCACTCGTGAGGACGATCTATGAAAGCGCTGCTCCTGATCGACATCCAGAATGGCTTCTGCCCTGGCGGCAACCTCGCTGTTGCCCACGGTGACGACATCGTGCCGATCGCAAACAGCCTCATTTCCGACGGCGGTTACGACGTGATCGTCGCCTCGCAGGACTGGCATCCCGCCAATCACGGCAGCTTCGCCTCCCAGCATCCGGGCAAGAAACCATTCGACATGGGCGAGCTCTCCGGCCAGCCGCAGGTCATGTGGCCGGATCACTGCGTGCAGGAAACACCGGATGCGGAATTCCACCCGGATCTCGATATCGGCGCAGTCGATTATATCCAGCAGAAGGGCGAAAACCCTGCGGTCGACAGCTATTCCGCCTTTCGCGACAACGACCAGGCCGCCCTTACCGGCCTTGCCGGTTACCTCCGGGCACAGCAGATTACGGAGCTTGACGTTTGCGGTCTCGCCACGGACTACTGCGTGAAGTTTTCAGCCTTGGACGCTGTCGAAATGCTGCCGGACGTCAAAGTGCGCTTCATCGAGGATGCGAGCCGCGGCATAACACCCGAGGGCGTCAGGGCTGCCATCGAGGAGATGCGCGCCAACGGCGTCGGCATTATCAAGAGCAGCGAGATTCTCGCGGACTGACGCACTCCGCGCCGCCGATCGTTCAGCAAAATCGATACACGCATCAACGCAATTCGATTGTCACCGGGCGCTCACGTGCATAAACGAAGCATTGCACGCGCACGCATCGGAAGACACATGAGTTTCAGCGAACCGATCACCACAAGCGGCCAGATCAGGAACGGATTGAAGAAGGGCTTCGTCATCGTCCTCTCCTCAGCCCCGTTCGGCATCCTGTTCGGAGCGATCGCCATCGACAACGGTTTCAGCATGGCGGAAGCGGCGCTGATGAGCGCGTTTGTCTTTGGCGGTGCGAGTCAGTTGGTCGGGATCGAACTGTTCGGCCACCATGTCGCGGCCTGGATGATCGTGCTCTCGGTGCTCGCCGTCAATTTCCGCCACGTTCTCTATTCCGCGGCAGTATCGCCGATCCTCGGGCGCTTCCCGCTCCTCAAGCGCTGTCTTTCGTTTTTCCTGCTGACCGATCCGCAATTTGCAGAGACGGAGAAACGTGAAGAACAGACCCCCGTAACCTTCGCCTGGTACATCGCCATGGGCGGCGTGGTCTGGATTGGATGGGTCGGTAATACCATTGTCGGCGCGCTGTTCGGCAGCCTGATCGGCGACCCGAAGGCGATCGGCATCGATGTCCTCCTGCCCGTCTACTTTCTCGGTCTGGTGATGGGCTTTCGCAAGCGGCACAATTTTCTACCCGTCCTCGTCGCCGGAGCAGTCGGATCGGTTGTCGCCTACTGGGTCGTCGGGTCACCCTGGCATATCAGTGTGGGGGCAGCGCTCGGGATCGTCGTCGCGGCCATCCTGCCTCCTCCCGGAGCCTCGGATCACGACTTGAAAGACCCGGCCCTTGAAACGGAGGCTGCGTGATGGAAACCGGCATGAGCGCCTTCTCCGTCGACAGCCAGACCGTCACCCTGATCCTGATGGCGGCAATTGCGACATACGCCACGCGGCTCGGCGGCTACATCCTTGTCAACAGCTTGAAACGCATACCGCCACGGGTGGAATCGGCCCTCAACGCCGTGCCGGCCGCCGTTCTGGTGACACTCGTCGCTCCACCCTTCGTCAACAGCGGCTGGGACGTGCGCATTGCGATGATCGCGGCGCTGGTGTTCGGCCTGCGTTTTCCGGGCCTCATGGTCCTCGTCGTCGGCTGGGCGGCAGTCATGGCCGCCCGGCACGGTTTCGGTATCGGCATGTAATCCGGTTCAGCCGGAGATCGGCGCCGTCGCAGCAGTGAGCCAGGTCTTGACCGAATCCTTGTCGATCAGCGGCATCAGTTTTTCGCGCACCTCTGCGTGATAGTCGTTCAGCCACTGCAGTTCTTCCGAGGTCATCAGCGAGGCGACGACGAGGCGGCGATCGATCGGGCACCAGGTCAGCGTCTCGAACGACAGAACCGGCATGTCCCCACCCTCGACAGGCGCGGCATCGTTCACGAAGATCAGGTTCTCGATCCGGATCCCGAAGGCGCCGGGGCGGTAATAGCCGGGCTCGTTCGAAAGGATCATGCCGGGCAGAAGCTCCTGCGTCGACATCCGCGAGATACGCTGCGGCCCCTCATGCACGGAGAGATAGGACCCGACGCCGTGTCCCGTGCCATGCGCGAAATCCGCCCCCGCCTTCCACAGCGCGATCCGAGCGAGCGGATCGAGATCGCAGCCGCGCGTTCCCTTCGGAAACTTCGCCATGCTGATGGCGATCATGCCCTTCAGAACCAGCGTGAAGAAGCGCTTGCGATCCTCGGAAACCGAGCCGACCGCAACCGTGCGGGTGATATCCGTCGTGCCGTTCACATACTGCGCACCCGAATCGATCAGGAACAGTTCGCCGGGTAGGATCTGCCGGTTGCTTTCGGACGTCACCCGGTAATGCATGATCGCGGCATGCTCGCCGGCACCGGAAATCGTATCGAAGGAAACGTCCTTCAGCGAGTTCTGCATGCTCTGGCCGACGCGGGCGCGCGTCGCTTCCAGCGCCGTTACCGCATCGATCTCAGTTATAGAGCTGGGCACCTGGTCATCGAGCCAGGAGAGAAACTCGACGACAGCTGCGCCGTCCTGCAGATGCGCCTTCGCCGATCCATCGAGTTCCGCCGAATTCTTGCAGGCGCGCGGCAGCTTTGCCGGATCGATCCCCTCGACCACCTCGCCGCCAGCTGCGACGATTGCAGCCGTCAGCGCGAGCGGTGTCAGATCCGGATCGATCAGGATGCGGGCGCCGTTTTTGGAGACCTCGGCAAGACGCCCGAGGAACTCGAAGGGATCCCGCCGGAGAGCGAGAGCGTCCAGGTAAGCCGCCTCTTCGCTCCCGAGCTTCGCCGCATCGATGAAGAGTTCTGCCTTGCCGTTTGAAAAGACGATCGCGCGCGCCAGCGGGTGTGGCGTGTGCGGCACGTCAGCCCCGCGAACATTGAAGATCCAGGCGACGGAGGACGGATCCGTGATCAGCACCGCAGACAGTCCCTTCGCTTCGGTCTGCCGCGCGATCTCGCTCAGCTTGTCGCCGGCCGGCTTCCCGGCAAACTCTTCTCTCTGGATGGTCAACGCGCCAACCGGTTCCGCTGGGCGATCGCTCCAGATCGCATCGAGCGGATTGTGGGCCAGCGAAACCAGCGTGCCGCCGATCTCCGCAAGCGCCTTTTCCAGCCTGCGCACTTCTGCACCGGCATGCAGCCAAGGGTCGATGCCGAGGCGGAACCCTTTTGGCGCATGTTTCGCAATCCAGGCATGCGGCGGCTCGCCGACCAGATCGCCGCCGGAAAACACAGTTCCGTCAACCTGTTCGGTCAGTTGCGTCACGTAACGCCCGTCAACGAAGACGACCGCTTCACGCTGCGTGATGAGCGCCATGCCGGCAGATCCGGTAAAGCCGGTCAACCACGACAGGCGCTCGGCCGACTCAGGCACATACTCGCCCTGATACTCGTCGGCGCGGGGCACGAGAAACCCGTCGATGCCGAGTTCGGCAAAGCCGTCGCGCAGGGCAGTCACCCTTTCGCGGCCGAACTGCGGGGCGGACTTGGTCTCGAACGATTGAAACATGAATGAATTCCGGCTGGTTTGATTCCGACTGATGGCCGCCATGTTAGAACATTTCCCCGCGCCGCCGCCAGTATCCCATGCAGATACGTGACAGGGCAGTCAGGGTCAGGAACCCATCCATGCAGCCGACGCATGCCACACATGATGCAGACCCACTGCCTGCCTCATTTTTTATCATCTAAGGTGTCGTCAATGTTCGATGACCTCTGGGGTCATCACTTTGAAAAGGACGAACACGATGGCCAACTCATTTCTCCGCAATGCAATGAACCGCGTGGTCGAAGCCCGTCAGCGTCAGGTCTCCCGTTACGTCAACGGCGCAATGCTTGGCCTTGATGATGCGACGCTGAAGAGCCTCGGCACGACGCGCGAAGAACTTCAGCGCCAGGGTGCGACCCGTTACATCTTCTGATCTGAGGACGACGCGATACCCGGCACGCAACTCGGTGTGCCGGCAAGCCTACAGAACCTGACAGGCCAGCCCATGGCCCGTCACATGCCTCGCACGAAATGCATGGTCACCCAGCCGTTGCGCCAGATCGTGCGCACATGCCGGCAGCGGGCGCCTGCATAAGCGGAAATCACCTTCCAGCGCTGCTCGGCTAGAATACCGGACAGGATCACCGATCCGCCCGGTGTCAGATGCGTCACCAGCTGCGGCGCCATCTTGATCAACGGCCGCGCCAGAATATTGGCGATGATGAGGTCGAACGGACCGTCTTGGCGAAAGGCCGAGGAGTGGAACCCCGGTGCCGTCTCCAGCCGCAGTCCGCTGGCAATGCCGTTGCGGCGAACATTTTCCTTGGCAACCCGAACGGCGACCGGATCGATATCCGTTGCCAGAACCGGGATGTTGCGCAACTTGCGCACCGCAATCGCCAGAACGCCGCTGCCCGTTCCCAGATCGAGCGCATTTCTCGGCTCGGTCGCTCGAACGACCGTGTCGATCACCTCGAGGCACCCCGCCGTTGTCCCATGATGGCCGGTCCCGAATGCCTGTCCAGCATCGATCTCGATGGCAATGTCATTGATCTTGACCTTGTCGCGGTCATGCGAGCCATGAACCAGAAACCGCCCTGCCCTGACAGGCTTGAGCCCTTCGAGCGATTTGGCAATCCAGTCGACATCCGGGATAACCTCCATCGCAATCGAAAGATCGGGAAAATCCTCGCTGATCGCCTTTGCGATGCGTTCTCTGAAGACCTCCTCGTCGTCCGCCATCATGTAGACTGAGGCTTCCCAGATATCCTTCTTCTCGTCCACCTCGGTCGTGGCAATCGCCACGTCCTCTTCGCCGAACTCCAGCGACAGGAGGTCGAGGATCTCGGCCGAACCGATTTCGGTGGATGTCACGTAAAGCCGGATTTCACTCAAAGGAAGTCGCCTCTCATAATCTTCGCGGCAAGCTTTGCCACAGATAAGGCATCCGCCTCAAGCGACTTATCCCTTGGTCAGGTTCTCGAGCTTCTTCGCCGCCGCTGCAGGATCCTCGCCGTAAGCGATCGTCCCGGCAAAACGCCCGCCGTCCTTCAGGAGGAAAATCGATGCCGTATGGTCCATCGTGTAATCGCCGCCAGGGTTTTTCTCATCCACCGGCACCTTGCGGGCAAGCACGCGAAACCCTTTGACCATCTCCATCACCTTGGCAGGCGGGCCTGAAATACCGCGAATACGGTCGGAGACATTCGAGACATACTGTCCCATCAGCTCCGGCGTATCGCGCTCCGGGTCGACGCTCACAAAGTAAGCGTTGAGCTTTGTGCCATCGGGATCGACCTGATGCAGCCAGGTGTTCAGCTCGAACAGCGTTGTCGGGCAGACTTCCGGGCAATGGGTAAAGCCGAAGAACACGGCCGTCGGTTTGTCGCGGAACGCTGCTTCGGTGATCGGGCTGCCATCCTGCGCCACAAGCTCGAACGGCACACCGAACGGCCCTTCGGCAACCTGCTGCTTCGAACGCGTGACCTCCAGGGTCAGCCAGGCCAGAACACCGGCCAGAATGACGACGGCGAGCCAAAGTACAATTCGGAAAGTCTTCATCGTAGTTTGCCTGCTGCATCATCAGTTGAGATCGTGACCGCTGATAGCCGCAGACGACGATTGTTGCAAATCACCACCACGTTTTCACAGACGTGGCCGTCACATGCACCAGGAGAGCGTTCCCTCGGCCATCGCGAGGAAGATGGAAGAACCGTGCTGCGCCCAACCAACAAAAGCCAGGACGCCGATCAGCATCGCGGCAAGCGCGGCGATCAGAAAAACCGGAAGTCGAAGCGATGGAGCGATCGGTTGCATGACCCACTATAGCATCGTCGACCGGCCTGGAAATAGAACAAAAAGCGCGTTGTGGCGGCAAAGATTAGGGGAAGTTTAACGGGGACGTGAGACCTTCAAAAAAACGACATCAGGATGATCGACATGAGTAACGCCATCAAGCAGTCGGGAGCCTATCTCGAAATCGTCTCCTTCCATCTGGGAGACCAGGAATTCTGCATCGACATCATGGCGATCCGCGAAATTCGCGGTTGGGCGCCGGTCACTCCGATGCCGCATACCCCGCCTTACGTGCTCGGCCTTATCAACCTGCGCGGCGCAGTGATCCCGGTCATCGACATGGCCTGCCGCCTCGGCATGAAGATGACCGAACCATCAGAGCGTTCGGCCATCATCGTGACCGACATCGCCGGCAAGCTGGTCGGCCTTCTGGTTGAACAGGTCTCCGACATGATGACGATCAGAAGCGAAGATCTGCAGCCGGCGCCGGAAATCATTCCGGAAGCCCAGCGCGATTTCTGCCGCGGCATCGTTGCTCTCGAAAAGAGCATGGTCTGCTTCCTGAACCTCGACACCGTCATCGCCGACGAACTGTCGCGCGAAGCCGCCTGATCGTAAGCCCTAGAGCTGTCCTAATTGAAACCGGGTTCCGAAAGGAGCCCGGTTTTCTTACGTCAGGACGTAGAGCGGATCAGGGTTTGCCCTTTTCCCAGGTCACCGGCTGGTTGAACAGCGGCACGCTGGAGATCGCCATCTTCGCCGATCCTTCGACAACCTGTCGCGAATGGGCAAGGTAGATCAGCGTATCGTTCGGCTTGTCGTAGATCCGCTTGACCAGAAGGTCTTTCCAGATCAGCGACCGACCCTGGCGAAACACTTCCTCGCCACCGTCGTCCAGCTCGATATCACCGATCTCGATCGGCCCGGTCTGGCGGCAGGAGATGGAATTGTTGGACGGGTCCTCGAACCACTTGCCGTTCTTCAGCCTGTCGATGACGCTGCGATCAAAATACGTGACGTGGCAGGTGACACCCTTCACCTTCGGGTCCTGCACCGCCTCGACGATGATGTCGTTGCCGATCCAGTCGACGCCGACCTTGCCGACCACCTGGGCAAGAGCGGGAACGGCAAGACCGCCGAGGATAGCGGCGGTCGCGAGAACGGCAAGGCGGCGGCTCGAACGGGTCATAGGGGCAAAATCTCCAGTCAACGATACGTGATCAGAGATAAGCTTCGGCGGCGGGGTTACAAGTGATCACTGCTTGCGCAATGTGCAGGCATCGTAGCCGCCGGAAAACAACCGCCCTGCCCGCATGCCGATCGCGGTCGGAATATCGTGGATATGCATGACCTCAAGCGACCGTGCAATCGCGATCGAGGCTTCGGCACAGACCGCGGCATCCTCTGCTGCGTTGTGATGCAGGAAGCTCAGTCCCAGATGCTGTGCCAGGATATTCAGCTTGTGCGAGATCAGGTGCGGCCAGACCTTTTGCGCCATCTTGACGCTGCAGAGATAGGACAGTTCCGGATAGGACTGCCGGTACTGGTCGAGACAGGCGCGCCAGACGCTAAAATCGAAGGCGGCATTATGGGCGATCATCGTCGCGCCGCGAAAATCGTCGATGAATTCATCCATCACTTCGGGAAACTCGCCGGCATCCTCGACATGGTCGGGCCGGATCCCATGGATGGCGATGTTGAAGGACGAAAACCGCATGTCCCGCGGCCGGATCAGCCGTTCCTCGACCCGCACCACGCGACCATCCTCGATCCACGCAAGACCCACCGAGCAGGCGCTGCCGCGCTGTTCGTTGGCGGTTTCGAAATCGATCGCAATGGTCTTCAAGGTCGCGTCCTAATCTTCGGTCATCGGACTTTTATGCCGGATGGAGCGATTCGGCAAAGCGCATCCCCGCCTGCATCTTGACCTCCACATCATTGTCAGGCCCAATGTGATCCATGATCAACGCTATCGCCCTTACCCGTCTTACCATGACCATCCGCCTTGCAGGGCGTGTGGCGGGTTTGGCGCGTTAGTCGATCATCCGTCCACCACCCTGCCGAAACTGGCAGGGATCGGCTGGTCCGCTCTGCCTCGGTGATCCCAAGGAGAGCAAGAGTGACTTCAAGCGAAGAGATCAAGGAAAAGCCACCGCGAGCCGAACGGCTGGACGGTTACGTGATCAGGTCGTCTACACCCGACGATGCGGCGGCCATCACGGTCCTCGCCAATCTTCCCGGATATCGCTACGGCACGCTGAGACTGCCATATCAGACCGTAGCGGAAACCCGTCAATACCTGGAAAATCCGGCGCCCAGCACAAAGAAGCTCGTGGCGGACATGGACGGCGTCATCATCGGCGACATCTTCCTCGGTCCGCTACAGGGCCGCCGCCGGCATGTCGGGACGATCGGCATGGGCGTGCACGACGATTTCGTCGGCCGCGGCGTCGGCTCGGCCTTGATGAAGGCCGCGATTGACCTTGCCGACAACTGGCTGAACCTGCACCGCCTGGAACTCGACGTCTTCACCGACAACCACGACGCCATCAGGCTCTACGAGCGCTACGGCTTCGTTATCGAAGGGCATCTCAGGGACGACGCCTTTCGCGACGGGCACTATGTCGACGCCTATGCGATGGCGCGGCTGAGGACCTGATGCTCAGCCACCGATAAACGTCAGCCACTCGTCTTCCGTCATCACCTCGACGCCGAGTCCTCTTGCCTTGTCGAGCTTGGAACCGGCGCCGGGGCCGGCAACGACGTAGTCGGTCTTCTTGGAAACGGAACCGGCCACCTTGGCGCCGAGCCCTTCGGCACGGGCCTTGGCCTCATCGCGGGTGAACCGCTCCAGAGAGCCGGTGAAGACGACCGTCTTGCCGGCAACCGGGCTGTTCAACGCGGCAATCTGTTCCGCCGCCTGCGGCGTCACCTCGGTGAGGAGACGCGTCACGACGTCGAGATTGCGGGGCTCCTTGAAGAACTCGACGATGGCGCGGGCGACGATCTCGCCGATGCCCTCGATATTGTTAAGGTCAGCCCAGGCATCGCCAGAGAAACTGGCCGCTTCCTTCATAGCCTCCGCGAAGGCTTCATACGTGCCGTAGTGGCGCGCCAGAAGCTTCGCCGTCGTCTCGCCCACGTGGCGAATGCCGAGCGCGTAGATGAAGCGGTTGAGCGCGATCGAGCGCCGCTCGTCAATCGCGTCGAACAGTTTCCGGACGCTGATCCTGCCGAAACCATCGATGTTTTCGAGCTTCAGCAGTTGCGATGTTTCCTGACGTTTCTTCAGCGTGAAAATGTCGGGCGCAGTGCGGATCTGCAGCGCCGGGTCTTCCGCCTCAAAGAAGAAGTCGACCTGTTTTGCGCCCAGCCCTTCGATGTCATAGGCATTGCGTGAAACGAAATGCTTGAGGTGTTCGGTCGCCTGCGCGCGGCAGACGAAGCCGCCGGTGCAGCGGGTGACCGAATCGAGCTTGCCGGTCTTCTCGTTCTTCTCGCGCACCGCATGACTGCCGCAGACCGGACATTTCCTGGGAAACTCATAGGCCTTGGCATCCGCCGGCCGCTTTTCCATGACCACGTCGAGAACCTGCGGGATGACGTCGCCGGCACGCTGCACGATCACGGTGTCGCCGATGCGGATGTCGTGATGGTCCTCGCGGATCCGCTCGCCGGAATTGCCGATACCCTTGATATAGTCCTCGTTATGCAGCGTCGCATTGGTGACGACGACACCGCCGACGGTGATCGGGGTCAGTCGCGCCACCGGTGTCAACGCACCGGTACGGCCCACCTGGATGTCGATATTCTCGACCGTCGTGAACGCCTGCTCGGCGGGGAATTTATGCGCCGTCGCCCAGCGTGGCGAGCGCGAGCGGAAACCAAGGCGCGCCTGCAGATCGAGCCGGTCGACCTTGTAGACGACACCGTCGATATCATAGTCGAGTTCGGGACGCTCGAGGCCGATCTCGCGGTAATGGCCGAGAATATCCTCGAGCGAACTCAGCCGCTTCATCAGCGGATTGACCGGGAAACCCCAGTCCTTGAAGGTCTGCACCATCTCGTATTGCGTGCCCGGCAACTCATTCGGCTCGGAAATCTCGCCCCAGGCATAGGCAAAGAATTTCAACTTGCGGCTGGCCGTCACCTTGGCATCGAGCTGGCGCAGCGACCCTGCTGCCGTGTTGCGCGGGTTGACGTAGAGCTGCTTGCCCTTCGCTTCCATCTCCGCATTGAGCGCCAGGAAATCGCTCTTGCCCATATAGACTTCGCCGCGAACCTCGACGACCGCGGGAACGCCTTTCGGAAGCTTGCTGGGGATTTCCTTGATCGTCTTGATATTGGCCGTGACGTTTTCACCCGTCGTGCCATCGCCACGGGTCGCGGCATTGACGAGGATCCCGTTCTCGTAGCGAATCGACATCGACAACCCGTCAATCTTCGGCTCGGCCGTAAAGGCGATCGAGCCGTCCGGCAACTGACCCAAAAAGCGGTAGACGGAGTTCACGAAGTCGCGGACGTCGTCGTCGGCAAAGGCATTGTCGAGCGACAGCATCGGTCGCGAATGGGTGATCTGTGCGAAGGTCGGCAGAGGTGCTGCACCAACCTTGATGGACGGCGAATCGGCCCGGATCAGCTGCGGGTAACGCTCTTCGATCGCCGCATTACGCTTCTTCAGCGCGTCGTAATCGGCATCGGAAATCTCCGGCGCGTCCTTGGCGTGGTAGAGCTCGTCGTGATGGGAGAGCTCCTTCGCCAAACGCTCCAGCTCGTCGGCCGCGGCCTGTTCTGTCAGATCGTCAACAGCGGTCTCGGTCGTGGTCTGGTCGGCGGCCATGCGGGAATCTCCATCTTCAACGGCATTTCTAGTGCAATTTGAGAAGATTGGAAGAAGCAGCGCCCATCACAGCTGTGACTGAACGCCACGAGATGCAGCATCGTTTCGGGATACGTGATTGCGTTACGCCCTGTCCGGGTGAGCCTGCCCGCACGCTCCCGCGACTGCCGGATAACCGTCTAGCCGTTGCCGGCAAGCAGGCTTCTGGCGGCCGCCCTCGCCTCGTCCGTTACCGAAGCGCCGGCCAGCATGCGAGCAATTTCCTCGGTGCGGTTTTCAGGCGCCATAGTCGCCACCCGTGTGGCAATCTTGTCGGAACCGTCGCCGGCCGGACCCTTGGAGATCAGAAGATGCGTCGCGGCGCGCGCCGCCACCTGCGGCGCGTGGGTGACCGACAGCACCTGCACGGTGCCCGACAGACGCTTCAGCCGCTGGCCGATCGCATCCGCCACAGCACCACCGACACCGGTGTCGATCTCGTCGAAGACAAGCGTCGGTGCCGACCCGCGATCGGCAAGCGCGACCTTCAGCGCCAAAAGGAAGCGCGAGAGCTCACCGCCGGACGCAACCTTCATGATCGGCCCGGGGCGCGTGCCCGGATTGGTCTGGACATGGAATTCGACCGTATCAATACCCTCGGCTGCCGCAGCCTCCGGATTGGCGGTCACCTCCACCATGAAGCGGGCCCGCTCCAGCTTCAGCGCCGGCAATTCCTGCATCACCGCTTCCGCCAGCGTCTCCGCACCCGCTTTGCGTTTGCCCGAGAGAACGAGAGCGGCACGATCGAATTCCTCTTTCGCGGCGGCCGCGAGCTTTTCCAGCTCGCCCAACCGTTCCTCGCCGGCATCGAGATCGGCAAGGTCAGCCACCATCTTCTCGGCAAGCGCCGGAAGATCGACGACGGCGACCGAATATTTGCGGCCGGCGGCACGCAGGGCGAACAGCCGTTCCTCGACTCGCTCCAGTTCACGCGGATCGAACTCGGTCCGGCGAAGCGCCGTTTCGACTTCCATCTGTGCGTTCGACAGATGGTTGAGCGCCTGATCCAGCAGCTCGACGGTCTCTTCCAGCAGCCCAGGCGCCTCGTGGCTCTTGCGCTCGAGGCGGCGCACCATGGAGGCGATCAGCGGCACGGGCGAACCGTTGCCGTTGAGAAATTCCGACGCTTCCGAAATATCACCGGCAATGCGCTCGGACTTCTGCATCTTCGAGCGCTGCTCGGCCAGCTCCTCCTCCTCGCCGTCGCGGGGAGAGAGGGCTTCCAGTTCCTCGACCGAGGCTCTGATGTAATCGGCTTCGCGCGCAGCGGCCTCCACCTTGGCGCGATGCGTCTTCAAGCTCCGGTCGGCATCCCGCCAGGATTTGTAGAGGTGGGAAACCGCGAGAACCTCATCGTTGAGGCCTGCAAACGCATCGACAAGAGTGCGGTGGGCGCCGGTATCGATCAGCGCGCGATCGTCGTGCTGGCCGTGGATCTCGACCAGAACCTGCCCCGCCTGGCGCATCATCTGCACGCTGACCGGCTGGTCGTTGATCGAAGCGCGGGTGCGCCCGTCGGCCGACTGGATACGGCGGAAGATCAGATCGCCTTCGTCGTCTATGCCGTTGTCGCGCAGAAGCTTGCGGGCGGAATGGTTCATCGGCACGTCAAAGACCGCCGTCACCTGCCCCTTGTCCTCTCCATGGCGCACGAGACCACCGTCGCCGCGGCCGCCAAGCGCCAGAGAAAGACTGTCGAGAAGGATGGATTTGCCTGCACCGGTCTCGCCGGTCAGCACGGAAAGGCCCGCTTCGAAGGCAAGGTCCAGCTTCTCGATCAGAACGATGTCGCGGATCGAAAGCTGGATCAGCATGCGGCCTCGCCTATCCTGTCAGGCACTTGGTTGAAAGGTCTCAGGCGCCGACGAGCTTTGCGCCGGCACGCGCAATCCACGAGCCCTTGTTCTCGCGCGGCTGAACGCCGCCGGATTGAAGCAGCTTGTAGGAGTCTGCGTACCACTGGCTGTCCGGATAATTGCGGCCAAGCACGGCTGCGGCGGTCTGCGCCTCTTCGACGATGCCCATCGCGTAATAGGTTTCCGTCAGACGCGCGAGGGCTTCTTCAACCTGGTTGGTATTGGAAAAGGTCTCGACGACCCTGCGGAAGCGCGAGATGGCGGCAAGATATTCCTTGCGCTCGAGATAGTATCGCCCGACCTGCATTTCCTTGCCGGCAAGCTGGTCACGCGCAAAGCGGATCTTGGCCTGCGCATCCTCGACATATTCCGAATCGGGATAATCACGGACGACCTTGGTCATCGCATCGATCGTGTTGTTGGCGGCCTTCTGGTCCTGCGTGACGTCGGCGACCTGCTTGGAATAGGCAAGGCCGACCAGATACTGCACGTAGGCCGAATCTGCGGAGCGCGGGTACTGGTTGAGATAGCGGTTACCGACGGTGATGGCCTCGTCGTTGCGGCCCATGCGATACTTGCTGAACGTGCTCATGACGAGCGCCTTGCGGCCCCACTCGGTGAACGGGTTCTGCTTCTCGATGGCGTCGAACTTGCGGCTCGCTTCGACGATATTGCCCGCCTTCATGTTGGCAAGGCCCTGATTGTAGAGGGCCTCGGGCGACTCGCTTTCGAAACCGAGCTTGGTGATGTCGATGTCTTTGTCCGACTGGCATGCGGTAAGGCCGAGACCGGCACCCGCAAACACCAACGATACAAGTGCGATCCTTGCCGCTCTACGCATTTCTACAGCCTTCGCATACGCCATTCGACAATTCCCGATGTCCCGCCCGTTTTGCCCTGCTGCCCGAAAGCAGGTCGTTCTAGCCATAAAAGTATTGGCAGAGCAACGCAATGCTCACCCATTAACGCATTTTTGTGGCACCGACCGCAGCACACATGGCTATTCAAAAGAAAAGCCGCTTCCAACGGAAGCGGCCAAGTCGACTGGAGTTGTTATTCAAGCAAAAGAAGGCGCCAGTTCACTGACGCTGACCGGAACGAAATCTCCGGCCCTCACGCGCGCAACCCGCGACGATGGCGCTTCGACGATTTCATAGGCCGTCGGATCGTTGAGCAGAGCTTTCAGCGCATTGGCGTTCATCTTGTGGCCGCCGCGATAGGAGCGGTAGCAGCCAATGAACTGAGCGCCGGCAAGCGCAAGATCGCCAACCGCGTCCAGCGTCTTGTGGCGCACGAATTCGTCTTGGTAACGGAGACCCTCGACGTTCACGACCGTTTCGTCATCGGAAATGACGACGGAATTCTCAAGCGACGAACCGAGAGCGTAGCCAGCAGCCCAAAGGCGCTCGACGTCACGCATGAAGCCGAATGTACGAGCCCGTGAAAGATCCTGCTTGAACCGCGCTGCGGTCAGTTCACCGTTCCAGCTCTGACGGCCGATCAGCGGAGATGCGAAATCGATCTCGACTTCAAAGCGGGTACCATCATGCGGCCGGAACTCGGACCAGGACGCGCCCGATTCGATTCGGACCGGCTTGATGACACGGATGTAGCGACGCTTCACATTGAGATTGACGATGCCGACCTGTTCGATCGCATCGATGAAAGGATAGGAGCTGCCGTCCATGATCGGCATTTCGGCGCCATCGACATCGACAGTCACGTTGTCGATCCCGAGCGCGTAGAGTGCTGCCATCACGTGTTCGATCGTGGCAACCCAGGTGGCCGGCGACGAACCGAGGATCGTGCAGAGATCGGTCGGTCCAACCTGAGAGGAAACGGCGCGGTATTCGGCAGAAGACCCGTCATCAAACTGACGCGCGAAGATGATACCGGAATTGGCTTCAGCAGGCTGGAATGTGATGCTGACCGGAGACCCCGAATGCACGCCAATACCGGTCAAAGAAACCGGGGCCGCGATGGTGGTCTGGAAACCGAGCAATCCGATGGTCATTCTAATGCCTTCTCTCAAGACCCCTGGTCTGGGATCGAGCTTGGTTAGATACCGGCGACAACGCCTCTCAAACGTTCATGTCAGCATCACTTATCGTCTTACATACGCAGGCGTCTTTAACATTCCAAATCACTGTTCGTATCGGATTGTTACGCCACCAACCCGCAGAATGACGCGGTGTTAGGACTCAAGGCACAAACGCGGACGTCTACCGGTAACAACCTGAATTAAGGCAACTTTTCCGGAGGTCCAGGACAAAATCCTTAACGCCTCAGGCGTCCGGATACACAAAGCCCGGGTGCAACGACCCGGGCTCTGCAGACATTTGTTGAACGCCGCGCGCTGACGCTGCGACGCTCCCACAAATCAGTTCGACTGACGGCGAAGGAATGCCGGAATTTCGAGCTGATCGTCGTCATGCTGCGAGCTCTGCGGAACCGAACGACCGTGATCGTCGAGGTTGCCACGACGCGGTGCGTAGAGGCTTGCCTCAGGCGACAGCGGACGGCGCTGCTGCTGAGCCGGCGCCGGAGCGGCGGCCGGTTCGACATGCTCTTCTTCATCACGACGGCCAAGCGAGTTGGTGATTCGCTTCAGAAGACCCATCGGGCCGCGCTCTTCCTGCACATGGCTGGCAGGCTGCGTGCGGTGATCCATCTCGGCCTTAACAACCGGTGGGAAATCCTCGACCTTCGGCATGCGGACCGGTTCCATGACGGGTTCGCGGTAGACAGGTTCCTGCTGAACCGGCTGTGTCATGCGCGGTGCTGGCTGCTGCGTCATCTGCGGAGCCGGGCGCGAAACCTGCGGAGCGGCTTCAACCGGTGCAGACTGTGCGAACAGACGGCTCTGCGGACGGAAAGCCTCTTCTGCCGGCGGCTGCTGCTGCATGACAGGCTGCGGCGCAGGCGCTGCAGGCTGCTGCATGACCGGCTGCGGGATAGCCAGTTCGCGTTCCATGTCGGCTTCGGCCTGGCGGATGGTCTCGGCGATCGGATCGACTGCCTTGGGAGCCATTGGCGCAGGCGCTGCGGCCTGAACCGGTGCCTGCATCATGACAGGCTGCTGTGCGGCCGGAGCCGGAGCAACGGCCGCCGAAGGACGGATAATCGGCTTCTGGGCTGCGCGCATTTCAGCGGCACGCAGGTCGATTTCGCCATGGGCGCGGTCGATGCCGGTGGCAACGACGGAAACGCGGATGATGCCTTCCAGCGCTTCATCGAAGGTTGCGCCGAGGATGATGTTGGCGTCCGGATCGACTTCTTCGCGGATGCGGGTTGCCGCTTCGTCGACTTCGAACAGTGTGAGGTCGCGACCACCGGTGATGGAGATCAGCAGGCCCTGTGCACCCTTCATCGAGGTCTCGTCGAGCAGCGGGTTGGCGATAGCAGCTTCCGCTGCCTGCATCGCACGGCCCGAGCCCGAAGCTTCGCCGGTGCCCATCATCGCACGGCCCATTTCGCGCATCACGGAACGAACGTCCGCGAAGTCGAGATTGATGAGGCCTTCCTTGACCATCAGGTCGGTGATGCAGGCGACGCCCGAATAGAGAACCTGGTCGGCCATGGCGAAGGCGTCGGCAAACGTCGTCTTGTCGTTGGCGATGCGGAACAGGTTCTGGTTCGGAATGACGATCAGCGTGTCGACCGACTTCTGCAGTTCCTGGATGCCCTGTTCGGCAAGCCGCATGCGGCGACCGCCTTCAAAGTGGAACGGCTTGGTGACGACGCCAACCGTGAGAATGCCCTTGTTGCGGGCAGCCTGTGCAACGACTGGAGCCGCACCGGTGCCGGTGCCGCCGCCCATGCCGGCGGTGACGAAGCACATATGCGTGCCGTTGAGGTGATCGATGATCTCGTCGAGGCATTCCTCAGCGGCAGCGCGACCGACTTCCGGCTGCGAACCTGCGCCGAGACCTTCGGTGACCTGCACACCCATCTGGATGATCCGCTCGGCCTTGGTCATGGTCAGCGCCTGGGCATCGGTATTGGCAACGACGAAATCGACGCCTTCCAGCCCTGCGGTGATCATGTTGTTGACGGCATTGCCGCCGCCGCCGCCGACGCCGAAAACGGTGATCCGAGGCTTCAGCTCGGTAATATCAGGCTTTTGAAGCTTGATCGTCATTGTACCTGTCCTTCTTCTCGTGGCCGCATTGCCGAGCTGGCCAATTCATTGCAACTTCTCTGATCCGGGAGCAGAGCCCGGGTCAAAAACTTTCCTTGAGCCATTGCCCGACGCGGGCGAGACGGCCGTTTCCATTTCCGAGCGAGCCGATCAGGCCGCTCTGGGATGCATGTGTTTCGAGGTCCGCGACCTGCGGGTAGATCATCAGTCCGACGGCCGTCGAAAAGGCCGGGCCCTTGGCGGCAGCCGGCAAGCCGGAAATGCCCATCGGACGACCAATACGAACATTACGGGCCAGAATGTGACGCGCTGTCTCCGACAGGCCGGTCAACTGGCTTGCGCCGCCCGTCAGAACCACGCGCTTGCCGACGATCGGGCTGAAACCGGATTTCTGGATCCGGTCACGGATCAGTTCCAGCGTCTCTTCGATGCGGGCCTTGACGATCCGGGTCACGAGCGAGCGCGGAACCTGGGTCGGCTGGTCGCGGTCATCCTCGCCGATCGGCGGAACCGAAATCATGTCGCGGTCGTCTGCACCGTTGGAGACGGCCGAGCCATGCACGACCTTCATCCGCTCGGCATCCTCGATCCGGGTCGAAAGACCGCGGGCAAGGTCCGTGGTGACGTGATGGCCACCGAGACCGATCGCATCCGTATGAACGAGCTTGCCTTCGGCGAAGACCGAAATTGTTGTCGTGCCGCCGCCCATGTCGATCGCTGCACAGCCCAGTTCGACTTCGTCGTCGACAAGCGCTGCAAGGCCGCTGGCATATGGCGTTGCCACCATGCCCTCGACGGACAGATGCGCCCGGTTGATGCAGAGCTCGAGGTTACGCAGCATCACGCGCTCGGCGGTGACGACATGCATATCGACGCCCAGCATATCGCCGTACATCGCCAGCGGATCGCGGATCCCGACTTCGCCATCCAGCGTGAAGCCGGTCGGCAGCGAGTGAAGGATTGCGCGGTCCTGGCGAGCCGACTTCTGGCTGGCGGCGACGAGAACACGCTTCAGATCGGCCGATTCGACTTCCTGTCCACCGAGGTCGATCGATGCCGTATAGACGTCGCTGGTCAGACGACCGGCAGAAACATTGACGATGAGGCTGTCGACCGTGAGGCCGGCCATGCGCTCTGCAGCGTCAACCGCAAGACGGACGACGCTTTCCGCCGCATCGAGATCGCCGATGACGCCGGACTTGACGCCGCGCGAACGCTGGTGGCCGATGCCGATGATCTCGACATGATGGGTCCGACCCGGCAGGATCTGGCTTTCCTGCTTCGGCGTCAGCCGCGCAATCATGCACACGACCTTGGTCGAGCCGATGTCGAGCACCGAAACGATGTGGCTGCGCTTGGAAGACAGTGGCTTCATGTGCGGAAGCCCGTAATTGGAAGAACCGAATACACTCACGTCTCTCCTGCCTTCTTCAACGCCTTCGTGCGTGCCTCGACTGCCTCGTTGCGGCGTTCGGTGGCGGCAGAAGTAAGTTCAACGGTTGTGCGGTCGTGCAGGCGAAGATCGACGGCAGCGATGTCACGCTCCAGGATCCGTTCTTCCTTTTCCAGACGAGCCAGCACGCTGAGCGCGGTCTCGACCTGGGTTTCCGGCAGCTTCAGGACAACGCCGTTGTCGATGTGCAAATCCCAGCGACGACCGGCGACGCGGACGTACGCCTTTACCCGCGAGCGAAGCTCCGGCCACGCAGCCATCTGATCGACGAAAGCGGATGCGGCCTTGTCTGCTTCACGACCCACGAACAGCGGCAGGGAAGCGAACTTGCTGTCCCGCAGCGGCGCGATGATGGAACCGTTCTTTTCGATCAGAGCGAGATCCGACCCGTTCTGCCAGATGCCGAAAGCCTCGCGCTCCTTGAGCATCACTTCGATCGTGCGCGGATAGACTTTGCGGACTTCGGCATAGCGAACCCAGGGAAGCTCGGACAGCTTGCGGCGCGCCTGATCGACATCGAGAGCGACCAGCGAGGTCGTGCCGTCGAGACCGAGAAGCTGCAGGATGTCGATTTCCGACGTCTGGTCATTGCCCGAGACGCGAACGTCTTCGATGGCGAAACCGACGGCAGCCGTCGTCGCCTGAGCAACCGTCTGGGCATGGCCGCCAAGCGACATTCCGTAGAGGCCGACGACTGCGAAGAAACCGAATGTCGCAAACGTGCCGGTATGATCAGGGATATGGATGCGGCCCGTCGCAAGGCTCAAGCCGAAGCGGACGACGCGGCGCAGCGGGCGCGGCAGTACACGACGCTCTTCAGCGCCGAGATAGTTTGCCCGGCCGTGATCGTCAGCTTTTTTGCTATTCAACGCAAACACGACGCGTCCTCCACCATCCAACGGACGAGACCACCAAAAGTATGACCAGCATGAACAGCCATCTCAGGCACAAGCGAGGTCGGCGTCATCCCGGGCTGCGTGTTGATTTCCAGCCAGATGACTTCGCCGTCTTCGGAAAACCGGTCGTCGAAGCGAAAGTCCGAGCGACTGACGCCACGACACCCCATCGCCCGGTGCGCCTCAAGCGCCAAGGATTGAATTTTTTGGTAAATATTTGGTGAAATTTGTGCGGGAATGACGTGGCTCGAACCACCGACGGCATATTTCGCATCGTAGTCGTAGAACGCATCACCGTTCGGGATGACTTCCGTCACACCCAGCGCCACATCGCCCATGACGCCGCAGGTCAGCTCGCGGCCATAGACATAACGCTCGACCATCACCTGGCTGCCGTACTTCCATTCCGGCGAGGTAATGATCTGCGGCGGGTGAGACTGGCCTTCCTTGACGATGACGACGCCGAAGGACGAGCCTTCGCGCACCGGCTTGACGACGTAAGGCGTGGCGATTGGATGCTCGTTCGTGAAGTCATGACGATCCATGACCTTGGCTTCAGCAACAGGAATACCGGCAGCCTTGGCCACGTGCTTCGCCTGCTGCTTGTCCATCGCGAGAGCGGAGGCAAGAACGCCGGAATGCGTATAGGGGATCTCGAGATATTCGAGCACACCCTGGATGGTGCCATCTTCACCGAAGGGACCATGCAGCGCATTGAAGGCGACATCCGGGCGCAGGCTGGCAAGAACCGCTGCGACATCACGATCGACATCAACCCGCGTCACCTTGTAACCCTCACCTTCCAAAGCCTCAGCACAGGCGTTGCCGGAAGACAGGCTGACCGGCCGCTCGGAGGAAAACCCTCCCATCAATACAGCCACATGCATGTCGTTCATCAACCACTCCCGGAAAAGGGCTTTAGGCTTAAGCGACATCGCTTGCGCCAAACTTGTACGACCAACGATTCTTTCTCAGATCTGATCGCCAGACTATTGGTGCACCAAAATGGTTAACAAATCGTTTACTTTCCTTAATGGGAGAACCCAACAGGCTGAAATTGAAGCACAAATTAGATTTTGAAATGGTTAATGCAGGACTTGAGGGCGCAGGGTACCGCACGGGACATGAAGCTCGAACGGCTGCTCGAACGCGGCAAGATCGCAATGGATCAGGGGTGAAAACGTGCCGTTTATTGCGCGTTTTTTGTTTTACTCGTCAGAAAACTGCTGTATGTCGAAGCCGGTACTCCTAGAGAGCCGCATATTTAAATCTCCTGAATTGGAATCAGTATGACAAACGCGACGCCTCCCGCTTCGCCGTCAGCTGAGCCGTTAGCGCATGTTGCAATGAATTCTCCTGCACGCGTCCTGACGGCCAGCCTGGTCGGCACGACGATCGAGTTCTTCGATTTCTACGTATACGCGACGGCTGCGGTCCTCGTCTTCCCGGCGCTGTTCTTCCCCAACAGCGATCCGACGACCGCACTGCTTGCCTCGTTCGCAACCTTCTCGATCGCATTTTTTGCCCGCCCGCTCGGTGCCGTCGTGTTCGGCCATTTCGGTGACCGGATCGGACGCAAGACAACGCTGGTTGCCGCACTTTTGACCATGGGCATTTCCACCGTGATCATCGGCCTGCTGCCGACCTATGAGACGATCGGCGTGGCAGCACCGCTGCTTCTGGCGCTTTGCCGTTTCGGCCAGGGCTTTGGCCTCGGCGGCGAATGGGGCGGTGCTGTTCTGCTCGCGACCGAAAACGCACCTCCGGGAAAGCGCACCTGGTACGGCATGTTCCCGCAGCTTGGCGCTCCTGTCGGCCTGTTCCTGTCTTCGGGCGTGTTCTGGATCCTGCTGCACTTCATGTCGCAGGAAGCGCTTCTATCCTGGGGCTGGCGCATTCCGTTCATTGCATCGATCCTGCTGATTGCCGTTGGCCTTTGGGTACGCCTCTCGATCACCGAGACGCCAGCCTTCCAGAAGACGATCGACAAGCAGGAGCGGGTCGAGATCCCCGTCGTGGAACTGTTCCGCACGCACAAGCGCAGCCTGGCGCTTGGCACTTTCGTGGCGCTTGCAACCTTCGTGCTGTTCTACATCGGCTCGGCCTATCTTCTGTCCTACAACGTCAAGATCCTGAAGATGCCGTTCCTCGATGCGCTCGAGGTGCAGCTGCTCGGCTCGATCGTGTTCGGCATTTTCATTCCGATCGTTGGCAAGCTGGGTGACCGCTACGGACGCCGCGAGATGCTGATCGTGACGACGGTACTGATCGGGCTGTTCTCGTTCATCCTGCCGGCTCTGATGACCAATGGCGAAGGCATGATCTTCCTGTTCGTCGTGCTGGCGATGGTGCTGATGGGCATGACCTACGGCCTGATCGGAACGGCGCTGGCAGCGCCCTTCCCGACCGCGGTCCGCTATACCGGCTCGTCGATCACCTTCAACCTCGCTGGCATCTTCGGCGCGTCGCTTGCGCCCTATATCGCAACCTACCTGCAGGCCAATTACGGCATGGCCTATGTCGGCTACTATCTCGGCATCGCGGCCGTGATCACGCTGGTCTGCATCCTCCTGTCGGGCAAGGACGAAGTCTGATCCACGGCGGAATCAAACTGACAAAAAAGCCCGCGAAGTCTCTGACTTCGCGGGCTTTTCGTTGTTGACCTGTCATGCCCTATTCGCCGGCATGCGGCGGCCTGCGCCGCTCTTTCCACTTTTCATAAGCCATCCATACCAAAGCAATGCCTGAAATGCTCAAAGGCAGGATGTAAAGATAGAAAGCTGCAGCGAAATTCATGGCCTCAGTTTTCCCAACATAAGCTGTGCAGCGAAATGTAGTACCAATGCGGTGAAAATCCAAGCCGTGGTCGAGGCAACGATTGATACCGAAATACCAAACGTGACGCCGTTATTGGACATCGAAGCGATCGGAGCAATGAAGCCGGCCGCAACGGACGCGCTGGAGAGCCTGTCGAGCGCATTGGCCCGGAGCTTGGTCCGTTCGTTGTGGACAAGAAGGAGCTTCCGCTCCTCCTTTCCAAAATCGAACGGGTCGCTCATGTCAGCTACTCCGTCGTCGCACCTTGGAAGGGTCGCACTTCCCTACCCGGCATGAAGATACCGAGTCGCTTGATCTCCCATTCCAGCTTGATGCCGGATTTGTCGAACACGCGCTGGCGCACCATCTCGCCGAGATATTCGAGATCATAGCCGGTGGCATGGCCAATATTGATCATGAAGTTGCAATGCAGCGACGACATCTGGGCGCCACCGTTCATCAGACCGCGGCCGCCGGCCTCGTCGATAAGGCTCCAGGCGGAATGGCCTTCCGGGTTCTTGAAGGTAGAGCCGCCGGTCTTTTCCTTGACCGGCTGCACGGTCTCGCGGTGCTGGCGAACAGCGTCCATGTCGGCGCGGATCTTGGCACGGTCCTCCGGGTACCCTTCGAACACCGCATGGGTGAAGATCAGGTCCTTGGAAGCCGATGAATGGCGGTAGCTGTATCCCATGTCCTCGTTGGAAAGCACATGCTCGTTGCCCTCGCGATCGACGGCATGGACTTCGACCAGCCGCTCGGCAGTCTCCCCGCCATTGGCGCCGGCGTTCATCCGCAGCGCCCCGCCAATCGAACCCGGTATGCCGTAGTAGAAGGCAAACCCGCCGATACCATTGTCCATCGCCATCGCAGCGAGGTGCTTGTCCGGGCAGATCGCACCGGCCTTGATCCGGTTGTCACCCATGAGATCGAGCTGGCCGAACCCCTTGGCAGAGAGACGGACCACAACGCCCGGAATACCACCATCACGCACCAACAGATTGGAGCCGACGCCGACAACGGTCAAAGGGACCTCTTGCGGCAGCATCTTGAGGAAAGTCGCGAGATCCTCGGCGTCATGCGGCTGGAACATCAGCTCGGCAAGTCCGCCCGCCTGGAACCACGTGACACGGTCCATCGGTGCGTTCGGCGTCAGACGACCACGCAAGTTCTTGACGCCGTCCCCGAGTGACGTCAGCAGCTTTTCCCCATTTACTTGTTTCATTCTACTGTCCCGAAAATCTCTCAAGTTCCTTCGGCAACGACGCAGCCCATTGCGTGATGTTGCCTGCCCCCAGAAGCACCACGAAATCCCCCGGCTTCGCAATGCCGGAGACGATCGAAGCCAGTTCGCTCGGAGAGGTCATGTAACGCGCGTCGCGGTGGCCGCTCGATTTGATCCGCGACACCAGCGATTCTGAATTGACCCCTTCGATCGGATCTTCCCCCGCGGCATACACCGGCGCAAGGATGATACTGTCGGCATCGTTAAAACAATTCGCAAAATCGTCAAACAGGCTCGACAACCGGGAGAAACGGTGCGGCTGGTGGACGGCGATGACACGCCCCTGGCATGCCTCGCGCGCTGCCTTCAGCACGGCCTTGATCTCGACCGGATGGTGACCGTAATCGTCGAAGATGGAAACGCCGTCGACAGTGCCGGTCAGGGTGAAGCGGCGCTTGACGCCGGAGAAATTCGCAAGACCCTTGCGGATATTCTCTTCCGATATCCCGAGCCGGTTTGCGACGGCAATCGCAGCGGTTGCGTTGGAGATGTTGTGGCGGCCCGGCATCGGCAACACCAGATCCTTGAAGGTGAAGATCCGACCGGTGCGACGGCGACGGATTTCCACGTCGAAGATCGACTTGGTACCCTCCATGCGGATGTTCGAAAACCGCGCATCGGCCTGCGGGTTCTCCCCGTAGGTCACGACCTTGCGGTCCTCGATCTTGCCCACCAGAGCCTGCACTTCCGGGTGATCGAGGCAGAGAACGCCGAAGCCGTAGAAGGGCACGTTCTCGACGAATTGCCGGAAGGCCGCTCGCACCGCGTCAAAATTGCCGTAGTGGTCCAGATGCTCGGGATCGATATTCGTCACAACCGCGACGTCGGCCGGCAGCTTCAGGAAGGTACCGTCCGATTCGTCGGCTTCCACCACCATCCACTCGCCCTCGCCCATGCGGGCGTTGGTGCCGTAGGCATTGATGATGCCGCCGTTGATGACCGTCGGATCGAGATTGCCGGCTTCGAGCAACGCCGCGACCATCGAAGTCGTGGTGGTCTTGCCGTGCGTGCCACCGATCGCGATCGCATTGCGGAAGCGCATCAGTTCCGCCAGCATTTCCGCGCGCCGGACGATCGGCAGCGATTTTTCTCGCGCGGCAACCAGTTCCGGGTTGTTCTTCTTGATCGCTGTCGAAACGACCACGACTTCCGCATCGCCGAGGTTTTCGGCGGTATGGCCGACGAAAACCGGGATACCCTTGTCGCGCAGGCGCTGCACGTTGGCGCTATCGGCCTGGTCGGAGCCCTGAACGTTGTGGCCGAGATTGTGCAGCACTTCGGCGATACCGCTCATGCCGATCCCGCCGATGCCGATGAAATGAACGAGGCCAATAGCCTTCGGCATCTTCATGCCCGTACTCCCTTGAATTCTGCAATATTTTTACGTTCAGCAACCGCGGTGACGAGGTCTGCGAGTGCGATCGCCGCATTAGGCCGACCTGCCCGCTTGGCGGCTGCCGCCGTCTTTTCCAGCCGCTCCGGCTCATTCATGGCAGACGATATCATCGCCGAGAGGCGTTCCGGCGAAAGCTCGGACTGCGCCACGACCTCGGCTCCGCCGGTCGCAACGAGCGCCGCCGCATTGGCCGCCTGGTCGTGATCCAGAGCATAGGGATAGGGCACCAGAATGGACGGTCGCCCGATCACCGAGATCTCCGATACCGTCGATGCACCCGAGCGGCACACCACGAGATGCGCCGCCGCAAGACGCTCGGCCATGTCGGGGAAGAACGGCGAGATTTCTACCTTCGAATTCAGCTTGCCGAAGCACGAGCCGACACGGCCCTGATCCTCGGGGCGTGCCTGCTGTGTAACAACCAGCCTGTCCCGCTCGGATTGATCGAGAAGGCTCAAGGCTGTGGGCACGGCAGACGAGAAGAACTGAGCGCCCTGGCTACCACCGAACACGACGAGCCGGAACGGATCAGTTCCCCGCGACGCGACGTAGGGCACGTTTGCGGCTTCCAGAACCGCGGGACGCACGGGATTGCCGGTCGTTACGGTCTTTGGCGCGTATGTGCCGGTCGTTTCGGGAAGAAACCCGCCAGCGATCGCCTGCACCCTCGAAGCCAGCGCCTTGTTGGCGCGGCCCATCACCGCATTTTGCTCGTGGATGATCGTCGGCACACCCATGCCGGTCGAGGCCATCAATGGCGGGACTGTTGGATAGCCACCGAAGCCGACGACCGCGATCGGCCGCAAACGCGATATCAGCTTGCGCGCGGCGCGAAGACCGGTCCAGAGCTTCCAGGCAGTCCGCGCCATCGCGATCGGATTTTTCGATCCGAACGTCGCCGATGGTACGACATGAATCTCATCAGCCGGAAACTTGCCAGCGAAACGCTCGGCGCGGCTGTCGGTCACCAGATGCACGGAAAAGCCACGTGCTTTCAGCTCGTGACCCAATGCTTCCGCAGGAAAAAGATGACCGCCGGTTCCCCCGGCGGCTAACAGAATAATGCCCTTGCTCATATACCTACTCCGCGGGAACTCCGGACGCGACGCGGAACAAGCTGCGTTCCTGCGCGCGCCGTTCCGGCCGGTGACGTGTGAGTGCCAGAATAAAACCAGCTGTCACACATATGGCGATCATCGACGATCCGCCATAGGAGATCAACGGAAGCGTCATTCCCTTGGCCGGCATCAACTCGAGATTGACGCCGATATTGATCATCGACTGTATGCCGATCTGCAGCACAAGGCCGGCGACGGCAAAGCGGTTGAAGTCGTTGCGCTCGTTGAAGGCATGCTTGAGGCCGCGCAGCACGATGAAGGCGAAGATTGCAACAAGCGCCATGCAGAAGATGATGCCGAATTCCTCGGCCGCGACGGAGAACACAAAGTCGGTGTGACTGTCGGGCAGGATCCGCTTGACGATGCCCTCGCCCGGGCCCTGGCCAAACCAGTTGCCGCGCACGATCGCCTCATGCGCTGTCTCCACCTGGAAGCGGTCGCCTTCGCCGGTCAGGAACTTGTCGAAACGGGCCGTCACGTGCGGCAGCATGTAATAGGCCGCAAGAAGACCGCCGACACCGACACCGCCGAGCAGAACGATCCAGAGCCACGGCATGCCGGCCATGAAGAACATGCCGCCCCACACGATGCTGGTCAGGATCGTCTGCCCAAGGTCGGGCTGCGCGACAAGAAGGGCCGCGACGATGCCGAACAGGATGATGGCGAAGAGATTGCCCGGAATTTCAGGCTGCCGTGCGTGCTCTGAAAACAGCCAGGCGCAGACCACCACGAAGGCGGGCTTCATGAATTCGGACGGCTGGATGGACAGCGCGCCAACACCGATCCAGCGCCGCGCCCCCTTGACCTCGACGCCGAAGAACAACGCCAGAACCATCGCGGCCAGCGAAAGAGCAAGAAGCACGATTGCGGTCCTTCGTACCTGACGCGGGGTCAGGAACGACAGGCCAATCATGATGGCGAGTGACGGAATGAGGAAAACCGCATGGCGTTCGACGAAGTGGAAGTCTGAGAGACCGATGCGCTGGGCAACGGCTGGCGATGCCGCAAACGACAACATGAACCCGATGCCCATCAGCATGATAAAGGCCGCCAGGAAAAAACGGTCGATCGTCCAGAACCAGTCTGCGAGCGGTCCACGGTCTGCGCGGCTTACCATATTCAGTTTCCTTTTCCGGTATCGACCAGCATGTCCACACTGTCGAGAGCTGCGACGAGTGCGACAAACGCATCGCCGCGCACTTCGAAATTCTTAAACTGATCAAAGCTGGCGCATGCCGGCGACAACATCACTGCCGACGAAACAGTGTCGGCTGCCGCATCTGCGGCTGCATGGGTAACGGCCCGTTCGAGCGTGCCCGAAATTTCGTAAGGGACCGTGTCTCCAAGAGTTGCTGCGAATGCCGGTGCTGCTTCTCCGATCAAATAGACTTTTGTTATATTCTGGAAGAGTGGTGCGAGGCTTGCGATGCCGCCTTCCTTGGGAAGACCGCCCGCAATCCAGTAGATCCGCTCATAGCTGGAAAGCGCAGGGGCCGCGGCTTCGGCGTTCGTTGCCTTCGAATCATTGACGAAAACAACATGGTCCCGTCTCCCGACCGGCTGCATGCGGTGCTTGAGGCCCGGGAATGACCGCAGACCGGCGCGGATGTCATCGGCAGACACGCCGACCGCCAGGCAGGCTGCAATCGCCGCTGCCGCGTTCTGAGCATTGTGGCTGCCCTTCAACGTCGGGATGCCATCGAGGTCGACGAGCGCAGACGAAACGCCGCCATTCATCTCGATGAGGCGGGTTGTCTCGGCATAGATACCATCGGCGACCGCATTACGCTTGGAAATGCGCCGAACCTTGACGCCTGTGCGCTCGACCCGGTCGGCGATCAGTGTCGAATAGCTGTCGTCGACGCCGATGACGGCGGTCTTCGCCCCAGCAACCAATCGCTCCTTGATGTCGGCATAGTGCTGCATCGTGCCGTGACGATCGAGATGGTCAGGTGTGAGGTTGAGCAATATGCCGGCCGTGGGATTGAGCGTCGGGGCCAGATCGATCTGGTAGGACGAGCATTCGACGACGTAATAGCGTTCGGCCTTCGGCGGATCGAGCGTCAGGATCGCCGTCCCGATATTGCCGCCCAGCTGCGTGTCGCGCCCGCTTGAGCGCAGGATATGCGCAATCAGCGCCGTCGTGGTCGACTTGCCGTTGGTGCCGGTGATGGCGATGAACGGGCAGTCCGGTGCATGCGCCCGGCGCTCGCGCACGAAAAGCTCCACATCACCGATGATCTCGACGCCGGCAGCACGCGCCAGATCGGCGCTCCAATGCGGCTTTGGCTGGGTCAGCGGAACGCCCGGAGACAGAACGAAGGCCGCCTGCGCGCTCCAGTCGATGGTTCGCAAGTCCGCCGTCTCGATGCCGGCAACGTTTGCCTTGGCGACGCTGTCAGGATTGTCGTCCCAGGCCAGAACCGTGGCACCGCCGGCAACCAGCGCCTGCGCGGTCGCCAGTCCCGAACCACCGAGACCGAATAGTGCGACACGTTTTCCGCTGAACGTCGTGACCGGGATCATCGGATCACCGCAGCTTGAGGGTCGAGAGGCCGAGCATCGCGAGGCCGACGGCGATGATCCAGAACCGGATCACGACCTGGCTTTCGGTCCAGCCAAGCTTTTCGAAATGGTGATGGATCGGCGCCATCAGGAACACACGCCGGCCGGTCATCTTGAAGAAGCCGACCTGAATGATCACGGACATCGTTTCCATCACGAACAGGCCGCCGATGATCGCCATGACGATCTCGTGCTTGGTGGCGACGGCAACCGAACCGATCAGGCCGCCGAGTGCCAGCGAACCCGTATCGCCCATGAAGATCGCAGCCGGCGGGGCGTTGAACCAGAGAAAGCCGAGGCCAGCCCCGATCACCGCGCCCATGATGACGGCGAGCTCACCGGTTCCGGGGACAAAATTGATCTGCAGATAGCCTGCAAAGACGGCGTTACCGACGAGATAGGCAATCACCCCGAACGACGCGGCGGCAATCATGACCGGCACAATCGCCAACCCGTCGAGACCGTCAGTCAGGTTGACCGCATTGCCGGCGCCGACGATGACGAAGCCACCGAACAGGATGAAGAAATAGCCGATATTGATCAGGAAATCCTTGGCGAAGGGAAAGGCGACCGAGGTTGCCAGATGCGGGTTTCCCGCAGGCTCCGTCACCATCGCAAGTCGCATCATGAAGAACACGGCGATGCCGGCGATGAGGAACTCGATGCCGAGGCGCGCCTTGCCGGAAAATCCCTTGTCGGTCTGCTTGGTGACCTTGAGATAGTCGTCGTAAAAACCGATTGCGCCGAAGCCAAGCGTCACGAGCAGCGTGGCGACCACATAGATGTTGGAAAGATCGGCCCAGAGCAACGATCCGCCGACGATGCCGGCGAGAATCATCAGCCCGCCCATGGTCGGCGTACCAGCCTTCTTGAAATGGGTCTGCGGTCCGTCGGCGCGGATCGGCTGACCCTTGCCCTGACGGATTCGGAGTGAATTGATCATCCGTGGCCCGAACATGAAGACGATGAACGCCGAGGTGAAGAGCGCCGCTCCCGTCCTGAACGTGATGTATCGGAACAGGTTGAAGAACTGAATCTTGTCTGCCAGTTCCACGAGCCAGATCAGCATAAAGGGCCCTTTCAAAAAAGCCGCGTCGTCTTAAGGTTGGCGGTCCGTGTCGGAAAAAGCCGGGTAGTTGTCAAGCAGCGCGGCAACGATCTTGCCGAAACCAAGCCCAAGTGACGACTTCACCATCAGCACGTCGCCGGGAATGACGGAGCGCACGACGTATTCGGTCAGTGCGTCCGTCGTTTCGAAATACTGTACGTCGACACTATCAGGCAGCGCATCCCGCAGAGCGCCCATTTCCTTGCCGGCGAGCCAGACGTGCTCGATCCCGGAGGCGAGCAATGGCCCGCCCAACTCTTCGTGCACCTGGGCAGAGAACTCGCCCATTTCCAGCATGTCGCCGAGGACGGCAATACGGCGACCGGTGAGTTCCGGTGCTGTCGCTGCGAGCAGGGAGATCGCGGCCCGAACCGAGGCCGGATTAGCGTTGTAGCTCTCGTCGATCAGCGTCAAATGGCCTTCGCCAATACCGAGACGATGGCGCTGTCCCCTGCCCTTGACGGCCTTGAGTTCGGCCAGCGCCTGCCCCACCGAGCCCATGTCGGCACCGAGGAGGAGCGCCGCTCCTAAAACTGCCATGGCATTTTCGGCGATGTGGCGGCCAGGTGCGCCGATCACAAACTCCTTCGTCTCGCCATTGAGAACGGCCCAGATAACGGAGCTCTCGGCATTGCCCTCGAAATCGGCAAGGCGATAGTCGGCCTTTGCATGCTGGCCGAAGGTCATGACGTGGCTGACGCCCAACTCGTGGGCTTTCTGTTCCAGCAGCGCAAACTGTGCATTGTCGTGGTTGAGGATGGCAGCTCCGCCGGGCACGATACCCTCAAGGATCTCGGCTTTGGCAGCCGCGATCTCTTCGAGACTGTTGAAATGCCCGAGATGGGCAGCCGCGATCGTCGTGATGATCGCCACATGCGGGCGCACCATCTTGACCAGCGGCCGGATTTCGTCGGCATGATTCATGCCGATCTCGAACACGCCGAAATCCGTATCGGACGGCATGCGTGCGAGCGTCAGCGGGACGCCCCAGTGATTGTTGAACGAGGCGACGGCCGCATGCACCTTGCCGGACGGGGCAAGCGCACGGCGCAGCATTTCCTTGGTCGTGGTCTTGCCGACCGAACCGGTCACGGCAACGATACGGGCGCGGCTGCGGTCACGCGCCGCGATCCCGAGCTTGACGAGTGCGGCCAGCACGTCCTCGACGACGATCATCGGGATCGTCAGACGGCCCATTGCCGGCAGCTTCGCTTCTGAAACGACGATCAGCGATGCGCCGTTGGCGATCGCCATGCTGGCATAGTCATGGCCGTCGACGCGATCACCCTTGATGGCGAAGAAGGCTTCACCCTCGGTGATGCCGCGGCTGTCGATCGAAAGACCGGTGACGCCTTCCGGCATCTGCCCGATCGGCCGGCCGTCCATGACGGTGGCCATTTCCTGCGAGGTCCAAAGAAAGCTCACGATGCTACGCCCTCCGCCAGGTCCTGCAATGCCTTGCGCACTTCGACATGATCGGAGAACGGCAATGTCGTTGCCCCAACCGTCTGTCCTTCCTCATGCCCCTTGCCGGCAACGATCAGCGTATCGCCAGTTTTGAGCAGTCCGACCGCGTGTCGGATTGCCTTTGCCCTGTCGGCGATCTCTTCCGCGCCCGGCGCTGCCGCCATGATCTCGGAGCGGATCGTGGCTGGCTCCTCGGAGCGAGGATTGTCGTCGGTGACGATCACCACGTCCGCAAGGCGGGTGGCAATCTCTCCCATGATCGGACGCTTGCCCTTGTCGCGATCTCCGCCGCAGCCGAACACAACGACCACGCGGCCGGTGGTGAACGGACGCACGGAGCTCAGAACGTTCTCGAGCGCATCGGGCTTGTGGGCGTAATCCACATAGGCAAGCGCGCCATCCTTCGTCTGGCCGACAAGCTCGAGCCGGCCGGACGCGCCGACGAGCTTTTCAAGCGCTGCCATGGCGACAGCGGCCGGAACGCCGGTCGACATCGCAAGTCCTGCGGCAACCAGCGCATTGGCGACCTGGAAGTCCCCCGCAAGCGGGATATCGACCTCATAGATCTTGCCGTCCGCATGGATCTCCGCGGTCTGCTTGTGACGGAAGTGTTCGACACGCTTCAGGCAGAGATAACCGCCCTTGCGCCCGACGGTCCGGATGCTGAGGCCTGAAGCAAGTGCCACCTCGATCGCAGTTTCAGTCCAGCGGTCGTCGGCAAAGATCACGGCCGGAGCGCCCGCAGGTGCCAGCGTATCGAACAGCCGCATCTTGGCGGCCATGTAGCTCTCGACAGTCGGATGGTAGTCCATATGGTCGCGGCCAAGATTGGTGAAACCGACAGCCGACAGCTTGACGCCGTCGAGACGGCTCTGGTCGAGACCGTGGCTGGACGCTTCCATCGCCGCGTGGGTGACGCCTTCGGACGCGAGTTCCGCCAGCAGCTTCTGAAGCTCGACGGGATCAGGCGTGGTCAGCGAGCCGTAATCGTTGCGATCAGGCGAGACGACGCCCGTCGTACCGATCTGTGCAGCCGCATGGCCGGCATAGGCCCAGATCTGCCGGGTGAAGGACGCAACCGAAGTCTTGCCCGCAGTGCCTGTTACCGCAACCATCGTCTCCGGCTGAGCGCCATACAGCCGAGCGGCAGCGATTGCCAGAAAGCGACGTGGATTGTCCACGACCACAACCGGGATGCTGCTGTCTGCCGGATGGGACGCGATGGCGACAACCGCACCCTTGGCGGCGGCATCGTCGACAAAGCGCGACCCGTCTGCCTTGGATCCAGCAAGAGCTGCAAACAGCATGCCCTCGGCGATTTGCCGACTGTCCGAGGAAAGACCGAGAATATCCACATCACCGGCTGGTCCAGCCAGGATATCGGCCGCTTCCGGAAAATCGTCTCCGGCAAGATCGCGCAGTTTCATCGGTAATCTTTCCATCTAACAGCAGGCTCCCTCACGAATCGAGGGCCCGTTCTTGATCCTCAATAAGACACAAGCAGGGCAGAACCGTCATTGCCGAATTTTGGCTTTACACCGAGAATGGGAGCAGACCGCGCGATGATCTCCTTGACCATGGGTGCTGCGGACATCGCAGCAAGCGCGGCGCCATTGCCTTTGTCGGTCTTCGGCTCGTCGCTGAAGGACAGGACGACATAGCGCGGATTGTCCATCGGGAAGGCCGACAGAAACGCGTTGAAGTTCTTGTCGTGGGCGTAGCGGCCGTTGACGACCTTGTCCGCCGTTCCGGTCTTGCCGCCCACATTGAAGCCGGCCACGCGCGCATTGCGGCCCGATCCGTTGATGCCGTTCCATTCGAACAGGAAGCGCATGTCCTTGCTGGTCGTGGGCTTCATGACCTGGGTGGCGATCTCGTCGGCCTCCGCCTGGGTGCGGGGCAGGAATGTCGGCGGAACGAGCTTGCCGCCGTTGACCAGTGCCGCACCGGCAACAGCCGTCTGCAGCGGCGTCGTCGACACGCCGTGACCGAACGAGATGGTGATGGAGTTGATCTTCTTCCATTCGCGTGGCTGACTTGGCATCGCGATTTCCGGCAGTTCGGTCTTCATCCGGCTGAGAAGTCCAAGCCGCGTCAGGAAGTCCTTGTGTCCCGCAATGCCGACCATGTCGGCGATCTTCGCCGTGCCGATGTTCGAAGAATACTGGAAGATTTCCGGAACGCTCAACACGCGCCCCTTGCCATGGAAGTCCTTGATGGTGAAACCGCCGATGCGGATCGGGAAGCGCGCATCGAACGAGCTCTGCAGGTTCATCTTGCCGTCATCGAGACCCATGGCGAGCGTGAAGGATTTGAAGGTGGAGCCCATTTCGAACGTGCTGTTCGACATGCGGTTCATCCAGCCCTTTTCAGCGTCCACGCCATTCGGGTCGTTCGGATCGAAATCCGGTGCCGATGCCATGCCGAGGATTTCACCGGTGTGAACGTCGATGACGACGGCGCCTGCACCGATCGCCGAGTATTTGCCGATCGATTCGGCAACGACCTGCTGAACGATTGCCTGGACGCGCAGATCGATCGACAATTTGACCGGCTCAAGCGGCTGATCGGAGGTCATGCCGACGGCCGCAAGGTCCGCGAGACCCTGGGAATCGATGTAGCGTTCCATTCCGGCGACGCCGCGGTTGTCGATATTGACGTAACCGACGAGATGCGCAGCAGTTCTGCCACCGGGATAGAAACGGCGCTTCTCAGGCCGGAAACCGATACCCGGGATGCCGAGCGCCAGGATCTGGCTCTGCTGCTTCGGGGTCAGCTGGCGACGCAGCCACTGGAAATGCGAATTGGAACGAAGCTTCGTATAGGTGCCCTTCACGTCGAGATCGTTCAGCACGGTCGCGAGCTTTTCGATCACCTCGTCGGCGTCGACGATCTTGTGCGGCTCGGCAAACAGCGAGACGGTGCGGATGTCGGTGGCCAGCACCTCGCCGTTGCGGTCGACAATATCCGGGCGCGACGCCATGAACCGGTCTGCCGGCAGAATGCTCGACGTTACCTCAGGCATCGCAAAGCCGTATTGCACGAGACGTCCGCCGATGACGCCGTAGAACGCGACAAAGCCGGCGATCAGGAGACCGACGCGGTTCTTGGCCTGAGCGGACTTGCGCTTGCGGGTGCCTTCGAACGACGCACCGCGCATCGACGGGCGCCCACGGCCCCCGGCCGAAAAATGCGCCCTGCTCTTCAAAACCATGATTCGTGACAGGAAGGACATCAGCGTCTCACCGATCCGGTTGAATGAACATCAAGAGTGGAAGCACCACGGTTTTTCGGCACCGGTATCTTGGACGGAGGCCTGGACTTTGCAGCCTCGACGCCCTTCAGCGCCGCTGCGACTTCACTGTCCTTGCCGGAAATGATGTCCTCGATGGTGGTCTCGGGCTGCGGCAGACGCGACTTCATCATCGGCAATTCCTTGGGCATGGCGAGTTGCGTCGTATCGGTCGCGCCAAGGCCGAGCTCGGTGCCATAGACCCCGATCAGCCGGTGAAGACGGTTCGGCTGGGTTAGAAGCGCCCAGTCGGCCCTCAAGAGATCGATCGTATCTTTCTCGAGCCTGATCTCGGTTTCGAGACGCCGGACCTCTTCAAGTTTCTCATCGGCGCGATGCTTGATCGAATAGGTCACGACAGCCGTTGCCGTCATGACGCCGATCAGCACGAGATCAAAGCTTCTCAACATCCGTCAGACCCCCAATGTCGAAAGGCTTGCGAGGCTCGGCAGGTCGAAGATCGACATGTCGGAGCCACGCGATTTTGCTTCGGTGCGGATACCGGCGCGCAGCTTGGCGGAACGGGCGCGCGGATTGATCTCTGCCTCCTCCTCGCTTGCCGCCACCATCGCCTTGCCGAGCGGATCGAAGATCGCTTCCTTCACCGCAACCATCGGCAGATGCCTGGAGCCGGAGGTCTTGGACGAGCGATCGGCGAAGAACTGCTTGACGATCCGGTCTTCCAGCGAATGGAAGGTGACGACCACGAGCCGGCCACCGGGCTTCAAGGCCTGCTCGGCGGCAAACAGCGCCTGTGCCAGCTCGCCGAGTTCGTCGTTGACGAAAATGCGCAGCGCCTGGAAAACACGCGTCGACGGATGGATCTTGTCCTTGGCTTTACGCGGATTGACGCTCTCGATGAGATTGACGAGATCGCGCGTCGTGCGGAAGGGCTCGGTCACGCGGCGCTTTTCGATGGCACGTGCGATACGACCGGAATGCTTTTCTTCGCCGAGAAAGCCGAAGATGCGGATGAGATCGCCGACCTTGGCGCGATTGACGACATCAGCCGCCGATACGCCATTGCTCGACATGCGCATGTCGAGGGGACCGTTGCGCTGGAACGAGAAGCCGCGCTCGGCCTCATCGATCTGCATCGAGGACACGCCGATATCGAGCACGACGCCATCGAGCCCGCCTTCCGGCGCATGATCGGCAAGCTGCGAGAACTGTGAATGAATGAGAGAGAGGCGACCTGCATGCGCGGCAACAAGAGCCTGCCCATTGGCGATTGCGGAAGGATCGCGATCAAGGCCAATGACGTCAGCACCGGCAGCCAGCAGGGCGGACGAATAACCGCCCGCCCCGAAGGTGCCATCAAGGATGACCTTGCCAGGAAGAGGCTGAAGCGCCTCCACCACTTGGTGCAGAAGAACTGGAATATGGCGAACCGGTCCGCCTTCGGGCTCAGTTTGACCTTCGCCTGGATTCGCCGACATCCCGCTCTCCTGTACTATGCGGGACGTGAACTCAAACGTCCCTCCCGTGCTGCCGCCTGCGCCTCGTGAAATGCTTGCGGCTGCCAAAGCTGAAAATGATCCGAACGCCCGACGAAAGTGACTTCCGAGCTGATACCCGTGAAATCCCGGATGAAATCCGAGACCATCAGCCGGCCTTCCGCATCGAGCCTCATGAAGACACCGCCGCCGTGAATCAGCAGCGACATCCTGTTGGCGTCCGGTGAAAACGGATCGACGGACGCAATCTGCCGCTCGTAGCGATCGAGCAGATCCGGACCGCCGACGCTGATCGCCGGATAGATGAAATCCTGGAGGCAGTAGAGCTCCTGAATTCCGCGCTCGGAAAGAACCGCGCGAAAGCCGGCAGGCACAGAGACCCGCCCCTTCGTATCGATCCTGTTCGTCGCATTCGACAGGAAGCGGCTCATCGCAACAAACACCCGCCCCGTTCGCAAAAGACACGGGAAACTTCCCGCCAGACTGCTTGGATTCAAACAAGGGAGATCCGTGCGGATAAGCAGATGCTTGCCCGATTGTGAGATCGAAACTCTTGATTTGATGGGCAAAATGCCCTTGTGCAGTGCGAATTTGGGATACCATGGGACCATATGGGCGTCAATGGGAGAGGCCCTGCAAGCTCCTCCATGTTCGGATTTATTTATAAGCTGTTAAGTTTAACAAAGGGTTATTGAGCGCTTTGGAGAAACTGCCTTTGCGACCCTTCGCAAGTGATATTTTGACAGTTGCTAAGAGCCGGAAACGCAAGGCGCTTTCCGGCCTGCTCATATAAAAAGCGGCACCGAAATCGGGCAATTTGCATGTCAGATTGCCCCGTCGGGGACGGGCACAATTGACGAATCAGAAGAGAGTAGTGACCAGTTGGCCTGTAAGCCGGGTTCTGTATGGCCCCGGTGCGAACACCGGAACGTGGCAGCCATTCATCTGGGACGCCGTTTACACGTCGCCTCGCGCAACCCACCCGGATGACTGGCCCGGAAACAGGCTGTAGACGTACTGTCGCACGTCCCGCGTCATCCCTATTCGGTCTTGCTCCCGGTGGGGTTTACCATGCCGCTTCCGTTACCGGTCGCGCGGTGGGCTCTTACCCCACCCTTTCACCCTTACCCCGCTATCTCATCGACCCTTGACGCATTGCGTCATCCGGTCGATCAGAAAGCGGGGCGGTTTCCTTTCTGTGGCACTGTCCCTAGGGTCGCCCCCGCCGGACGTTATCCGGCACCGTGTTTCCGTGGAGCCCGGACTTTCCTCACCCTACCGCCTTTCGGCATTGGTAAAGTGCGGCTGCCCGGCCAACTGGTCGCGCGGCTCTTAGCCGAGATGCGCGGATAAGGCCATAGGCCTACCGGTATTCCGCATGGAAATCGACCGGATAGCCATCGTCGATGATCGACCCGTTAAAGATCAGTTTGGCGCCGAGCCGGCCTATCTCGTCGGAACTCTTGGCGGCAGCGCCACAACCGCCGGTCAGAACACCGATCCGGTCGGACGCCGTCATGGCGATGGCCGGATAGTTGTTCGGCGTGAAAGACGTGACGCAGGCTGCCATGGAAGATCGCGACAGATCGAGCCTCGGCATCAGCCGTTCCATCACGTCGGTCAGGTGGCGCCGGGTCGTCTCGCGTCCGCCGCTCTTGAACCAGTCCCGTATCTCGGGCTCTGACGGCAGCAGAAGATCGTCCGGATCGCCGCCGATCTTCACATAGGTTTTGCCATCACGATAACGGACCGGAGGCAGAAGGTAGATCCCGTCATCCTCCTCGTTCCATTTCCAGATCAGCGATGGCATGGCCTTCAGCTCCTCCATCGCCCCCTCGCCGACCTCGTAGAACGCGATGGTCCTTGCATAGACTGAGAGATCGAGACGAGCGCCGACAAGTGCCTCGTTGATGGAAAAGCCGCCTGCCGCCACAAGCACCTTGTCGGCCGTGTAACTGCGCCCTTCCGCCGTCGTCACGGTCACGATCGCTCCGTCCTGGCTTACGGCCGAAACGGTCTCGGCAATCAGCGTGGCACCCTGGCGCTCCGCAAGCAGGCATTGCGCCTTCACCAGCCGGCGCGGATTGATGTGCCCCGCCCGCTTCTCCTCCCAGACGCCTTCGGCGCCATCCTGAAAGGCGAAATACGGAAACCGGCTCGAAAGAGCATCATGCCCCAGCGTTTCGGTCTCGACCCCGAGCCGCCCGGCGGCATCGAGCACGCGACCGACATAGGATGGCTGCCCGGTACGCCCGGGCGCATAGGACTGCAGTCCGGCGCGCCCAGGCCCGACCATCAGACAGCCCACTTCCGAGTAGAAATCGATACCGCTTTCGGACGCGATCTCGCCGTAGCGCTCGATCGAACGATTGGCGAGGCGGGCCCAGACTGGATCCTGATCGATCGTCCGGGTGATGCGCGCCTCGTCGTAATGGCTTGCGAACACGCCGTCATGCCGCTGGTAATCGTCAGGTTCGCCCGGCCCGATCAACGCCACACCATCGGTCCATTTGGAAAGATGCCGGGCCGCTGCCGCCCCCATCATGCCGCTTCCGATGATGATGTATTTGAACCGCGCCGCCATGCCCTGTCCTTTCGATTCCCTAGCTCGAATTGCCGCTCTTTTCAGGCAGTTCTAACCGTTTCCGGAATCAGAATACCAGAGGCGCCAGAACGGCATACCCCTTCGGCGGAAAATCGAACGCGAAGGTCTTTTCGATCACATCGTCCTTGTTGTCTTCAAGAACCGCTTCGACCCGCTGACAGTAGCGCTTGGACGTCGGGTTCATACGCTTGGCGGCGTGGCCCGCATTGTATTTAAGGATCGTGCCGCAAATCTTGCCGCCACCCAGATCATGGGCGCCCGCCAGATACTTCATGCCGTAGCGAATGTTGGTTTCCGGATCGTAGAGGCCATAATCAGGGCCCTTGTAGCCCATCAGCCTTGCGGTCGCCGGCTTCACCTGCATCAGGCCGATCTCGCCGGCACTGCCCTTCACAGTCGGGCGAAAATTGCTTTCGATCTGCACGACAGCCTCAGCAAGGTCGAACGGCACATCGTATTGATCGGCATATTTGGCGATCAGCGTCGTATAATGCATCCGGCGAACCATCTGCCTCTCGGTGGCCGTCGGGGCAGCAAACCCGGTTTCGCGTGTCTCCCAGGGAATGGTCAGCGGTTTGACATAAACCCGAACCACGTCTCCGCCGTCTTCGGCACGCACAGATCCACATCCCGCGAAAAGCATGGCAATGCCTGCCGCGACCGCACAAGTCATCTTAGTCAATTCTAAAGTATCTCCGGAACAACAGGCTCGCGGGATATCGTGATACGCAAACATCCCTCGTCGCGACGCCGGACGACGACGCGAGGTTTTACAAGACCTGTAGGTTTATCTTGGCAGCCCCCGTCTGGGGACGCTGCGTTAGTAACTCTTTAGAAAGCCGCATTAAGGAGATCATGTGGCAATGCAAAAAAGCCCTGTCCGCAAACGCTTCCGACAGTTTCGCGAAGCTTGCGCCTAGCTGTATTTCGTCAGTGCCTTGAGCAGCCGATGCAGCGTGTCGATCGTCGAAAAATCGGCAATCCCATCGACCAGGGCGGGCCTGAAATGCCGTTGGAAAGCCTCGACGACGCCCTTCGTGCGATCACAGAATGTGCCCGTGATTTCATTCTCGTATCCGTAGAGCGACAGCATCGACTGCAGCGCCTCGATCGGCTGGCCACTTTCGCCGTGCTGGAAAAACCGGCCGCCGCTGATCTGACTTGGCTCGACCCAGTGACCGATCCCCGCCAAATACAATTTCTGCCAGGGGAAATTTTCGCCCGGGTCGAGCTTGCGGATGGGGGCGACATCCGAGTGTCCGACGACCCGTTCCCGAGATATTCCCCAGCGATTGCCGCAGTCTCGACACAATTCGACGACCGCATCGATCTGGATATCCGGAAAATGGGGAAGTCCGCCGGGATGTCCGGGATTGGCGATTTCTATCCCGATGGAGCAGGAATTGATGTCCGTTTCGCCGGCCCAGCTGCTTTTGCCCGCATGCCAAGCGCGCCGCGCCTCGGGAACAAGCTGCACGATCCGGCCGTCTTCATGGATGAAATAGTGACTGGAGACCTGGCTCGCCTCGTTGCGAAGCCATGCCAGCGCCTGATCGGCATCAGGCATGCCGGTATAATGCAGGAGGATCATGTCCGGCTGGCGCCCGCCTGCCCTTTCCCCATGATTTGGCGAAGGCTCGACCGTGGCGCGGGCATGATCGGCGGCAAAGGAAGCCGGAATTGTCATGCGGCGCGGCGCTCTTTCTCGATCGCTTCATAGGCGGCATTGAG
>Ga0213835_100453_pt1 | contig 39879 bp, 27 predicted proteins | sample SWPATP01_FD_160576 | JGI IMG/M metagenome (GOLD analysis project Ga0213835, IMG submission 160576) | Coastal seawater microbial communities from Marineland, Florida, United States - SWPA TP0 #1 | ecosystem: Environmental > Aquatic > Marine > Coastal | place: USA: Florida | collected 2016-08-05
TGTCCCGGTCGGGAAAGCGCCAAGTCTTCCTCATGCTTGATCTTCCGATTATCAACCACGAGGAAGACTTGGCGCTTTCCCGACCGGGACACATGCACGAGGGTAAAGTTTCCACACGTCTTGGTTTGGCAGGAACGCCATCCATCGCGGAAGAAATTATGATTGCCCGGGATATTTTATTGGCGGAGCTTACCGGTGGACATGTGCATGTAGCGCACATCAGTACGCGCAAAGGGGTTGAAATGGTGCGGGAAGCCAAAGCGAAAGGCATTAACGTTACGACCGAAGTATGTCCACATCACTACGATTTAACCGACGAAGAAATTGAGCGAAACAACTTCGATACGCATTACAAAATGCATCCCCCTTTACGAACAGAAGACGACGTACAAGCCATGATTGAGGGACTCGCAGACGGAACCATCGATGCTATTTGCACCGACCACGCCCCGCATTCCGTTGATGAAAAAGAAGTGGAATTCATCTATGCGCCCAACGGCATTTTAGGCTTACAAACCGCGTGGCCTATCACTGTAAAACGTCTGATTGATTCCGGTGTGATGAAGCTCGAAACCGTTTTAGAACGCTTGATTACCGCTCCACGAACCATCTTGCGTTTGCCGGTTCCGGTAATAGAAATTGGTGCATCTGCCAACCTTACAATCTTCAATACTGAAGATACCTGGACGTACACGAAAAGAAACAACAAATCGAAATCAGTCAACTCTCCCTACCTCGGACAAACCATGAAGGGTAAAGTCAAAGCCGTGTACAATAGAGGCTTTTTGAGTGTGAATGGATAAATGTGAGTCTGCCAATTGTGCCTCCCGTTGAAACGGAAGGCTATTCAACTGGGGGTTTCTGAATACGGTTGGGGTGGTTATTGGGCATCCAGTTGAATAGGGATGCGGTTTTTAACCCATCCCATTTAAACCATTCCTAAAAAGCAAAAATGTAATGTTGGCATACGTGCCTCCCGTTGAAATGGAAGGCTATTCAACTGGTGGTTTCTGAATACGGTTGGGGTGGTTATTGGGCATCCAGTTGAATAGGGATGCGGTTTTTAACCCATCCCATCTAATCCATCCTGAAAAAGCAAAGATGAGATATGGGCAATTGTGCCTCCCATTGAAACGGAAGGCTATTCAACTGGGGTTTTCTGAATACGATTGGGGTGGTGATTAGGCATCCAGTTGAATAGGGATGCGGTTTTAAACCCATCCCATCTAATCCATTCCATGTATTGGTAATTTAACCACAGAGTTAAAGGAGTTTTGCACTGAGTTTCACAGAGTATTGATTCGATTCAATAATGATCACTCAATACATAAATTTTTAAATGAAATTTGGGCTAATTCTTCATGTTACTCTGTGCAAAACTCCCCTTAACTCTGTGGTTAACAATGATTGTTACATTTTCTTCCTAAAAATTTCCCCTAAAATGCAGTGCGATATTCTGCTGTAAATCTTTTGTAGCTTGTAATGTTTGAATGAGCTCCTTTTGTATGTTCGGTTCCAGCGATCCAGGATTAATCATATTGTCTGCCGGTTTTTCGGATTTAATACACTCTAATTGATGCCACAATCGGATATTCGTCAAAAATTCATACATCACTTTTATCTCTTTAGCATTTGCCCCTCTGTAAAGTCCTTGTTCCTCAAGCGCTTCAATTCGCTTCAAAGTGTTTCGATGCGAGATTCCATGTTTTAGGGCATAAATCCGTGCATGATCTGTGATGGGCAGCATCGCTTTTTTTATATCGAGGGCATTTTTGGCACTGCGTTTTAATCCCCCGAAAAAACCTAACGGAGGGTTGTGCTTCAACGCATTATGTGCCATGTGGTAGAAAAATAGTCCGCTACGTCCTTTGAGTAGAGAGGTGATATACTCAGAAAGTTCTTGTTCAAGGGATGCATCCCCAAAACCGGAACGTAAATCGAAAAAGATGCAGGCTTGCATGATGGCCATCGGTTCAGGTTCATTTACCCAGCGACGGAATGTTTTCTTCCAGGCATCGGCACTCATCACCCATGTGGGATTGGATGCCATCACATTGCCCTTGCAATAGGAAATGCCAAGCGCATTTAACCTTTCAGAGACAAACGCACCGAGTTTCAACATTTTTTCTACGTCAACATCACTTCCCAATACCAATGCACTATCCTGATCGGTATGCAATGTCTGCTCCTGACGTCCCTCGGAACCCATCAGCATATACATCCAATTGGTTTCTGATAGGTTGAGCGTTTCCATTCCGAGTTCAATAAAACGGTGGAGGGCATCATCTACAAATGCAGTGATGAATTTTGTGATGAAGTGGGATGGGAGCTCATCCAACAAATACACTTCTACTTGTGAAGCGAGCGCCGGTCGTGCATCCGGTGGATTTTTCCACGAAATCTGAGCCGAGAGCCTTTTTAAATCAGGCGTAATATCGTAATCCTGAGTGTTTACTCTCGTACTTAGTTGCTCCATAGTAGGAATGTGTTTCAAGCGCACCCCAATTTAAAAGAATGGAAAGATTGAATGCTTTTTGGAATATAATGAAATAAAAATGACTATCTTACGCTGTCAGCGAAATTATTCTTATCGTTTTCTCATGAGCATAAGTAAGGAAAATCTAAATCTTGTTTTAGGTCTGAAAGTCGGATGGCTCAGGCAACAGAAGCAATTATCGCTCAAGGAGTTGTCTGAAAAATGCGGTCTTTCCATTTCTTACCTCAATGAGATCGAAAAAGGGAAGAAATATCCCAAAGCGGATAAGATTATGGCGCTATCTCATGCCCTCGAGATTGCGTATGACGATTTGGTTTCCCTTCAATTAGATCAACAACTTGCGCCTCTTTCCGATATGTTGAGCACGAGTATCATGCAGGAGATTCCGTTTGATATTTTCGGTTTGAATAAATCGCAAGTAATGGAGTTGATGACGAATAAACCGACTCAATTTTCATCCCTTGTAGATACATTGGTGAAAATGGCGCATTCAAGAAATATCGGCGTTGATGATATTTTGATGGGCGCATTGAAATCATACAGGGAGATGAACTATGATTATTTTCCGGATATTGAACGTGCAGCCAATGAGTTTAGAAAGCACGTTAAATGGAAGGATGATGCCGATAGTTTAAGCCAAATCAAGCATCATCTTACAAAAAATTTAGGGTATCGGATTGATGAACAGCTTCTGTCAGAGCATCCGGATCTTAAACGCTTCCGTTCGCTTTCATTTCCCAAAAAACCACCGGTTATTTATCTGAATGCCCTGCTTTCAAAAGATCAGCAAGCGTTTGCTTTGCTTCGTGAAGCGGGCTATGAATTCATGGGCTTTGCTGAGCGCGTGAGTGGGGCTTCGGTGCTTTATGATGCTACGTTGGATCAACTTCTGAACTCTACTAAGGCTTCTTATTTCGCCGGAGCAGTGTTGTTACCGGAGGCTAAAGTTGTGAAGGAGCTGAAGGAGTGGTTTAGTTCCGAGTCGTGTGATCCTGAGGTCATACATTCTATGATACAACAATATAAGGTTACGCCTGAGATGTTATTTCATAGAATCAGTCAGTTGCTGAAACCACATTTTGATTTGGGACAATTCTACTTCACCAGAACTAAAAGAAATGCGGATAGTGAAAGTCATAAAATAACATCAGATTTGCATTTTGGGCGCATTCATCCTACGCATGGTATTGGTATGTCACAACATTATTGTCGCAGGTGGATTTCATCAAAACTGCTTCAATCATTCAGGGAAACAGCTCAGCGATCAGTTCAAATTGGGGTGCAGCATTCGGTTTTTCATCCAACCGGTGAGACCTATTTTTGCATAAGTGCTGTTCGGAAGCTTCATTTAAGTAATACCTATTCTTGTGTTACAATAGGTATGCTTGTGAATGATGCTTTTAAGAAAAAAGTCAAATTTTCTGAGGATGAGAGCATCAAAAAAGTTGAAGTACATCGAAATTGCGAACGTTGTCCGATTCAAGATTGCACGGAGCGTGTGGTTCCTGCAACTGAATGGAATCAATTTCTTGAAAAAGATCGCATCAAACAGTCTCTTGAAGCACTTTATGCTAAATCCTGACCATCATGGATGCCAAAAAACGTCTTGAGCTTAGCTATCTATTCGTATTCCTTACCGGACTATTCCTTTTTCTTTCCCCCGTTTTAAAGACTGTCAACAAACCAATTCTCGCCTTTAGCCTGCCCATTTCTTCGATTTATATTTTTGTAGTTTGGTTGGTGATGATTATTCTCTTGTCCATACTTTCCACCCGAAGTAAGGATGACGCATCATGAGTCCGGCCATTATTCTCACGGTTGCGTTTGGGTACCTGTTACTTCTTTTCGGAGTGGCGTATTATGCGGATAAGCGCGCTGCAGCCGGAAAAAGCCTTATTGATAATCCGTGGGTCTATGCGCTTTCACTTGCGGTTTATTGTACTGCTTGGACATTCTACGGCTCGGTCGGTCGAGCGTCTGAAACCGGACTTGGATTCTTGCCAATTTATATCGGTCCCACATTGATGGTCGCCATTTGGTACGTCTTGCTTCGGAAAATCATTCGGATATCAAAAACGGAGCGTATTACATCTATTGCGGATTTCATTGGCTCCCGTTATGGCAAGAGCACTTTTTTAGCCGGTATGGTAACGGTAATTGCGGTATTTGGAATCATTCCTTATATCTCGCTTCAACTCAAAGCCATTTCAACAAGTTATCAGGTCATTGCAAATTATGGTCTGGAAACAGTATCATCGCTTGAGACAACCATTTTTGTTGATACAGCCTTTTATGTGACCATCGTTCTTGCTGTATTTACGATTCTTTTTGGCACGCGACAATTAGATGCATCAGAAAAGCACGAGGGGATGGTTGCCGCAATAGCTTTTGAATCAATCATTAAGCTATTCGCTTTTATCTTTGCCGGCGTCTTCGTTGTATTCTTTCTTTACAATAGCCCTTTGGAGCTATTCAGGGAAGCATACCAAAACGCAGAAACTCGAAAACTTCTCGATTTAGCAGGTGATCAAGTGCTTTTCAACGATTGGATTTGGCTTACCATTCTTTCCATGCCCGCAATCTTACTCTTGCCCCGACAATTTCAGACAGCCGTGGTAGAGAATGTACGGCTCGATCATGTTCGTTCGGCTGTGTGGATGTTCCCTTTGTATTTGTTAATTATTAACTTATTTGTGTTGCCAATAGCCTTGGCCGGACTCATGCATCCGTCACTTTCTGGGATGGATGCAGATACTTTCGTTTTGACGCTTCCGCTTGCAGAGGGTCAGCAAATGTTAGCACTTTTTGTATTTGTAGGAGGACTCTCCGCTGCCACTTCAATGGTTATTGTGGCATCCATCGCACTTAGTACCATGATTAGTAACGATTTGGTGATGCCAACTTTCCTCCGCTACGATGCATTTGGTCTGTTGAAGAAAAAAGCTGCGGGTCCATTCATCCTAAATATCAGAAGAATCAGCATCTTACTCATTTTGTTGCTTGCGTATCTTTATTTCAAATATTTGGGTGAAGATTACTCACTCGTTTCAATTGGGTTGGTTTCTTTTGCGGCGGTTGCACAGTTTGCCCCGGCTTTTTTAGGAGGATTGTATTGGAGCGGAGCAACAAAAACAGGAGCCGTAGCCGGAATTCTCTGCGGAACCATCATTTGGTTTTATACCTTAGTGATTCCTTCTGTTGCAGGATTGAGTCCCATGATTGAACAATTTGTTAGTCAAGGTCCTTTCGGCATGGAGTGGTTAAAACCGGCGGCTTTATTTGGCTTGGAAGGATATTCACCAGTGGCGCAATCTGTGTTTTGGAGCCTGACATTAAACGGCATTTTCTTTGTGGGGATATCTCTTTTCACGCGTCAGAATGCACTTGAACTTACGCAGGCGGCTTTATTCGTGTATGGAATGTCATTAGATAAAAACAAAAGCGTACGTCAACAGCAAGAAGTCAAAATTCTGACGCTCAAAGCATTACTCAAAAGATTTATGGGTAATGAACGGATGATGGTAACCGTATCAGCTTATGAGTCTATGAATACTGCTCTGCCAAAGGATAATAGCAAAGCCCCGCAGGATTTTATTCAATTTGTTGAAAATCAACTTGCTGGAGCAATCGGAGCGGCATCAGCACGCTTGTTGATGTCAACCGAGGTTAGGGAAACTCCATTTACGGTAACAGAAGTACGAAATATTTTGGACGAAACGCGTCAGGTGTTGGAGTATAGCAGGGCGTTAGAGGAAAAATCAAATAAGCTTCAATTAGCAACCGATGAGCTTAGGAAAGTAAATGAACAGTTGAAGCAATTAGATCAAATGAAAGATGAATTCGTGGCTACGGTTACTCACGAGCTGAAAACACCGCTGACATCCATTCGAGCCCTCACTGAAATCATGTTAGATATGCCGGATATAACGATTCAAAAGAGGGAAGAATTTCTCACCATAATCCAACGTGAAACTGAGCGACTGACACGCCTGATTAATCAGCTTTTGGATACGCAAAAAGCCAATACCGGAAATCTGGAGATGGATGTGAAACCGGTGAATTTGGCAGATTTAATTGAGAAAGCACTAGCATCAATGACTCAGGTTTTTGAAGATTCAAACATTCTCCTAACCGTTGAAATGGAAGATGATTTACCACTTATCAAATTAGATGAGGATAGAATCACGCAAGTGTTACTCAATTTACTTTCAAATGCAGCAAAGTTTTGCAATGAAGAAGAGGGAAAGGTTTCGGTAAGGCTATGGAAGGATGGAAACTCGATGTACGTTTCCGTCACCGATAACGGCATTGGGATTGCTGCCCCTGATATGGATAAACTGTTCCAGCCCTTTGTTCAAGTCGGCCAAATGTACAACCGCAAACCCGGAACCGGATTGGGACTCAGTATCAGTAAAAAAATAATGGAGGCGCACAACGGCTCATTAACCGTCAAGAGCGCCCCCGGAGAGGGAAGTACGTTTACGATGAAGCTAAGCCTAGATTAATCTCTTTTTAAGCTCACCGAATTATCCGAACTACTGAAAGGTTACATTTACAGTTCCACCACTGGTACGCAAATCTAACTGACGGCTGGAGTCTCCGATTCGTCCTTCAACGCGATTTCTGCTGCTACTCCCTGAGAAATTAGCCAAATTATTCGTGTTGACACGTGATCCTCTAAGATTTAGCGCATATCCAATATTTCCGGGCACAGATGCAGTTACATTTCCACCACTTGTTCTAAGAATCAGATTTTTGTCAATGTTTGTGGCCGATACATTGATGCTGCCTCCACTTGTTACAGCTTCAAGATTACCGGAAATATTCTCTCCACGTATATTTCCGCCACTTGTTCGAACATCAGCAGAGCCATTAATTTCGCTTAAACGGATGTTTCCACCGGAGGTTCTTGCATTCAAATTACCAGAAAAATTGTTCACGTTAATATTCCCGCCGGATGTTCTTACTTCTGAGTATCCTTCCATTTTTTCAAGAGTAATGTTCCCGCCACTTGTTCTGGCTTCTTGTTTGCCGGTTAGCCCGGAAATACTTATGTTTCCGCCACTCGTTCTGAGTTCTGAATTTGTATTTGATGGAGTTTTAACTTCAAAACTGAAAGAAGGATCACCTCCTCGCCAATTCCAGCCTCCTCTATTCTTATTCACGGAAGCAATTATGGTATTGCCACGTTGTAAAATGATGATTTCAAAATCTTCCTCATTAAAGTCACCCGGGCTTAAATAGCTACCTCCACGACGAGCGAATAAGGTTACTTCAACTTTGTCTGAAGTACCTTCTGTAATGGTAATATTTCCACCGGAAGTTGTTACCTCAAGTTTAACGTCACCGGTAACACTAAAGGACTCCGAACGATACACATTTCCTGATTTCTTTGAGAAAAACCATTCACCTTCGGATAATTCGTAAGCTGAGTGTAATGCAACAGTTGAGGAGAAATATCCAAAACTGAAAACAAGCATTAATATGGAAAGAGTTAGGATAAAATAGCGTTTCATGGTACGGTAGATTAGTTTGAATGATTACCAATGTGCCCTCACTTTACGGTAATCAAGAAGATGGGTTTCAAAAAAACTTATGATTTTAAAGTTGAGTCCACTCCGATTAATCCGAATTACAAAATTGAGTACACTCCGATTTATATCAAATACGAAGTTAGTTAAGCAAGATAAATACGTTGAAACATAAAAAACAATAACTTAACTTTGTGTATCTTCGTGTCTTCGAGACTCCACGTCTTCGAGACTCCACGGTAAACCGGGACTTTGGGTTGTGATTAATCATTAACTTTTCGGAGCAGGCTCAAAGTTTAATGCATAAGATTAGCAGTAAGACTTGTCTGAACTAGCATGAGAAGCATCAAAGCCTAAAACTAAACTTCGGGAAAGGGAACTAAACCTCAATCAAATCGTATCAAATTTCTGTCTTCGAGTACCTGAATTAAGGCAGGAAGGAAGGTGAGCGCTGATAGAAGAGTCATACCAATTCCGATTACGGCAAGTAAGCCGATGGAATAAAGTCCGGGATGTATGGTAAAGAGCAGGCCGGCAAAACCAAGCATTGTAGTAAATGATCCAATAGAAATATGTTGCCCAGTACTTGAAAGTACGCTCCACATGCTTTTAGGACCTTCTTCGCGGTATCGACTGGCAAGGTGTACTCCACTATCATTTCCAATACCAAGTATAGCAGGGAGCGTAACAAGGTTATAGAAATTGAAGCTTATATCGAATAAAATCATCACAAAAAACAGCCATGAGAGACCAATTACAAGCGGAAGCATAGAGATGATAGTCCAACGGAAGGAGCGGAAGGAAATATACATCATAATTAAGATCATCATGAAAGTGGCTAAAACCATCACGAAACTTTCATCAAGCATTAAGTCAAGCATACTTGCCGCTACGATACTTGTGCTTGCACTATAAAAAACATTGCCATCTGCGGTTTCTATCCTTCCAATTTCATTCTTAAAAGCAATAGAGTTTCGACCATCTGCCAGGCCAACAGCAGGATAGATCATCACAAAACGACCAATTTCTCCATCGCGAGTGAGGAATCGTTCGGTAAGAAAGTCCGGTAATAAATCAAAATCAAGAGGTTCGGTAGCTTGTGAAGCACGACGAAGTCGTTCCAAATCGTCTGATTCCTGATTTACAATAAAAGGATCATTCAACAACTCCCTTATTACAGCTAAACGCTCCAATTTTAATTGTTCAGCTGCTTCAGAAACCGGAAATCTTTCCTGAAGAGCCTCAACATCAAGGATGGTTGAAGCATCGGCGTTTTGTTGTCTCATATCTCGAATGGCATCGAGAATTTGCTCGATTTCTTCATAGGAATCAGCAACTATGTAAGCCGGATTTCTTCTGTTACTGGAAGTTGCATTAGAGGCTAATTCTCTAAATCGTTCAAATTCCGTGAATTCCGGCTCAAGCACACTGAAATTATATTCAAAATTAAGTTTATCCGTATTGAAGAGTACAAAAACCACAATAGCTAACCCTGCAAAAACTGTTGTTTTTGCAAATGGATAACGTTTTGGAGCTTTTTTTGAAATTCTTGAAGGGCGCTCATTCGTATTTACCAAAATCAAATTGAGCTTCTCGAATACGGAAATAAAAGCCGGCATTAGATACATCATGCTGAAATAGGCTAGAATAATTCCCATTCCTGAGATAAATCCAAATTCAGAAAACCCTCTGAACTCAGCATAGAGTAAAACAAATAGGGCAATTGCAGTAGTGATGGCACTTGTCATTATTGCCCGCCCGGTTGACCAATAGGTTTCCTCTAACGCAATAGGCACTTTCTTACCGGATGATCGTATTTCCAGATAACGGGCATAAAAGTGGATTCCATAGTCAATCCCCAAGCCAAAAAGAATAACAAAGAGGACGGATGTCATGGTATTCAACATCCCAAGTACAAAATAGGTGATTCCAAAAGTTAGTGTTAAACTTGAGAAAAGGGGTAAGCCAATGATAATTATGGATACCGGAAGCCGCTTAAAATGACTAAAGAAGCCTTTTTTCCGCTTTTCGATACTGCCTCTTCTGTAGTTGATGTAAATCTTCCAGAAAAAGTAGAGCATCACTAAAATTAAAACGCTGGAAATTCCGGTCGAAAAACTATTTAGAACGTCATCCATAATTGAATCAATCTCAACCAAATGACGCTTTAGCCGCCCGCCTGCCATCACAATCATTTCCGGATGAAATTCTTGTGGATTCATTTCTGCAATCAGCTCATCGTACGTTCTGAAAAGACTTCTAAGGAATGAAAGGTCACTTCTGGAACCGGTTGGGAAAAATTTTATAACAAGGGAGGTACTATCCGAGTTTACCGGATATACCGATGGAATTAAATCATTATAAGCATCAAGAAAAGCTGCTTGGGCATAGGTGGGTTCATCGTCATCTTCAAAATCATCCTCAAAATCAATAAAAAAAGGATTTGCAGCTAGTTTTGCATCTTCAATTTCGTCTAAAAGAAATTGTTCAAGTTCTTCTAATTCTGCAAATGTAGCGAGATACAGAGCATAATCTTTAAGAATTTCGGTATCTCTTCTGAACTCATATCTAGAAAAGTATGGTGCATTGTTTCGGGCATAGATGAGTTCTAAACTTCTTGGGATAATTGCTTCTGCAAATGCAACATTCGCATCGAAGTCAGGGGAATTTATTACTACCTGCATTTCAGTTTCTCCACCAACCGTTTCACGAAGCTGTTCTAAAGCTTGTACACTTGGATGTGATGGAGGAAGGAGGTGAGCTAAATCAGTATCAACCGTTAATTTTAAAGCAAAAAAAGCAGCTAAAGCCGAAATAATGAAGGATGTAAGGATTACAAAAACTGGACGCTTGTAATTTAATTGTAGTAGTGGAAAAAAGAAGCGAAGTATGTGATCCATTTAATAATTTATTTCAAAACATCTACAGTATGTTGAACTAAAACAAGATTTCTTTCTTTAACGCGGTTGTTTAGCTTTTTTGATATACATAATCTATTCCATAAAGTTTGACAAATAATACGAAACTTTTTTCACATTAAATTGAAAGCATTCAATCTATTCTGCAGTAAAATAGAATCGATTACCATCATTAAAAGGGATCTTTGAAAAATTTGAGAACCTACTCTCTAAAATTTCAAAGACGACGTCTTGATCGCATAAATCCCCGTGGATTTCTCCAATCATAAATTTCACAGGAATCTTGCTTTTCCATGCGGATAGTACCTTTTCTTCGGCTCCTTCAATGTCAATTTTTAGTATGTCAACTCCATTTGATCCATATTTGTTCAGAATTGTATCTAAAGTAGTTGAATTGACCTCAATTTTCTCCTGTCGATCTCTGATTTTTTGAGTTGATGAGGAGCTTCCCCGATGAGGATCAGCAAAAAATGTAAGTTGTGTTTCTTCATGCCACAAAGCAAACTCATGAACATGGACATTTCCTAATTCATTTGCCACACTATGCAATCTTGAAAGATTATTCGGGTCGGGTTCAAAACTATGAATGGTGGCTTTTGGGTAACACATCCTGAAAAACATGGTTGAAATTCCAATATTCGCGCCTATGTCGAAAATTACATTAACCTGTTCAGCTTTAGGAAGAGTATAATTATCGGCTAAAAAAATTTCGTTAAGAAGGCCGAAATCTCCAACGTCTCTAAACTCAAAAATGCAGGATTGTCCGTTATGAATGATTTCAGATTTTAATCGAAGTGTACTTTTTCCAGAATCATTAAGGAGTAGCCAAATTCCACCCAAGAATAATCTGATTCGATCACCATAACCTATAGTTAAATGAGAACAAACGTTAGCAATCCACTTTAGCCTGTTTCCGATTCGTAGAAAAAAATTCAATACAAAAGAGATTATTTAAAATTAAAAAAGCCTGTCCGGCATTTACCAGACAGGCCATTGTTATAGAAATCTAAATTAATTTCTCCAGCCTCTTAGGCGATAAACCTGAGTACCGGTTTGTTGGAGTACATAAGGAGTTCCGGTTCCACCAACGGCAATAACGCGGGCACTACCAGCTACATTTCTCCATGAGTAAGCATCTTCATTCCATTGGAAAACATTAAAGCTTTCGCCTACAGCCCATACTTGGCCACCACCAGCCGCGATTGAACGAACTTTACCGGGCATATTTTGCCAAGCTTGCCCACGAAGGCGATATACTTGCATGTTGTTAACAACCCAAGGTGTACCGTTCGAGTCAACAGCGATAGTTTGACCACGACCGCCGAAGCTTTGCCAAGACCAAGCATCGTCGTTCCATTTGTGAGCTACACCACTACGATCCAATTTCCAAACCTCACCACCACCAGAGGCGATAGCAGAAGCTTGACCGGGCATATTTTGCCAAACTTGACCACGTAAACGGTAAATTTGACCGTTATTTACAACCCAAGGAATTCCATCTTTTTGTACAGCAATGAGTTGTGCTTTCCCACCATATGTTTGCCAAGTGAAAGAATCATCATTCCATTTAAAAGCAGAGTCATCACGACCAATAGCCCATACTACATCGGTACTGTCACCACCCGCAGCGATGTCTTTTGCGTGACCGGGAAGATTTTCCCAAACTTGTGCCTGAATACCTGATGCGATGAATAGAAGTAATGCAGCTGCGAAAATTGCGCTTAAAATAGCTTTTTTAAACATGAGTTTTATAATTAAATAAACAGTTTATATTTGATCTTTAAAAGAAAATGACTGATGACTGACATCATACTTGTAATGTCTATCAGCATTAAGTGATATTAACATAAAGATGTGAGAATATCAATATCATTCAGCGTTATTTTGCTTTGATTCTCTATCTTCCAACCATTGAATGAGTGCCGGTAAAAACAGTAATGCTGCAAGCAATGTTGTCGTAACACCCGCCAAAGCCAATTCTCCAATGGAGCGTAATCCGGGGTGAAAACTGAACATCAACCCAAAGAAACCAATCATGGTTGTGAGTGAACCTATGGCACAATGTTCGCCGGTTGATCTGAGGACTTGCATTATTGACCCTTTTCCATTTTCACGATAACGATGTGTGAGGTGTACACCAACATCATTTCCAATTCCAAGCATAGCCGGAAGTACTACAAGGTTGAAGAAGTTCAACTTTGGTCCTAAGAATTCGATGATAAGCATCATCCAAAGTAGGCCTACTATAAGCGGAAGCAAGGCAAGCATCATCCATTTAGGAGAACGGAAGTAAATTCCCATTACAAGAACAATCATCAAGAATACAAGACCAATCATCATAGGAGATTCTTCTTGCATCAATCGGAGCATCTCAGCAGCAATAATTGAAGTTGAACCTGAATGGAAAACACGCCCGTCATCTAGAATTATCGTACCAATATCACGTGCAAATGCCATTGATTTACGACCATCAGATAACCCGACCGAAGGGAATATCATCACAAATGTACCCACTTCACCAGTTCTCGTTGTAAACATATCTCTAAGATAATCAGGAACTTGTTCAATTTGGATGGGTGCTGTAGTTTGAGATGCTCTCCTCAAACGAATCATAGACTCAGAATCGTCCGTTTCCAGATATTGATTTTGGAGTAATTGTCGGATTTCTTCAATACGTTCAAGTCTTCTCTGTATTTCAGATTCAACCAATGGGAATCGGTCTTGTAGGGTTTGAACACTTTTTACCGTTTGTATTGTTGTATCTGTTGCTACACGATGACGGATTGTTTCTGCAATGAGTACAGCATCTTCCTGAGTATCTGCAACGATGTAAGCGGGGTTACTACCTCTTCTTGCGCTCGAGTAACCATCTACAATAGCTTTTTTCGCCTCAAACTCAGGGTAACGTGGTTCAAGTTTATCAAAGTTGTATTCAAATGATATCCGCGGAATCATAATAATGGCAATGACCACAGCAGCTAAACTTAACCCTAAAATAGCTTTTGAACCCGGAAAACGTTTCGGTGTATTTCCACCATAAACAACATTTCCTGAATTTGACTCAAGATTAAGTAATTTAAAGCGTTCAAAAACAGCTAATAAAGCCGGCATTACAACAATCATTGCAAAAACTGCGAACAAAATCCCCATTCCGGCAATGAATCCAAACTCACTAAAGCCTCTGAAATCAGCAATGGTTAAAACAAACAACGCGGAAGCTGTTGTGATAGCACCAACTGTTATTGCCTGTCCTGTGCTTGTAAAGGTAATCTCAGCGGCATCAATAACGGACTTTCCGGATGCTCGTTCTTCAGAGTAGCGACCGTAAAAGTGAACTCCGAAGTCAATTCCCAAACCAAACAAAAGCAGGGCTAGGGTAGAGGTCATTAAATTCAGATTGCCTATATAAAGTGCCGTAATTCCAAAAGTCCACGTAAGACTCATGATTAATGGAATGGCTATCAAAAGTGCCAAAACCGGAAATCTCAATAATACGGTAAAGAGTACTTTTGCATTGAATTTTCCACCTGCACGCGCATAGTACGACTTATACATAAAGTAAAGCACTACCAAAAGTAACACAGCGCTTGCCCCAAGTCCGAAGGTTTTAGCAACATCATTTCGAATAGCCTGAACCTGAATACTTCTGTGCATAAGACGACCTGCAAGGACGATTTCCATTTCAGGATGGAAAGATTTTGGATCGAGCTCTTGAATCAGTAGTTCGAGATCTCGGTAAAGTGCATCAATGTGTCTTACATTCGTTTGTGATCCGGTTGGAAAAAAACGGAGGGTCATTGAAGTACCGTCTTTATGAATGGGGTATTCATTCCCCACTAACCAATTGTATAAATCTTCAAAATCGCTTATGTCGGATGTGCTTTCTTCATCATCGTCAAAATCATCATCGAAATCGACAAAGAAAGGGTTGGCTTCGAGAATAGCCTGTTCTATTTGATCATTCAAAAACTCTTCCAAGGTGTCAAATTCTTCATCTGTTGCGAAGAATAAGGCATTATTTCTTAGAAATTCAGTTTCACGTTTAAACTCAACACTACCAAGATAAGGCTGGTCTGAGCCTGCTCTTTTGAACGTTAACGCTTTGGGGATGAGTGCTTCTGCAAACGCTTTGCTTGCATCGAAATCAGGGCTGATAATACCAACAGCCACATCACTGCCTTCACCTCCAACGGTTTGACGAACTTTTTCCAGTGCCTGTACACTCGGATAATGCTCAGGGATTAAGTTGGAGTAATCTGTTTCAATCTCCAAAAAACTGGCATAATAGGCGCCAATACCTGATAAAATAGCTGTTACCAAAAGAACCAATAATGCCTTCCGTACCACAAAACGAATAAATGGGCGAAGGTATTCAAATAGTTTATGCATAGAAATGGTGTTTCAAAAGGCTGAAGATTTTAATTTTCAAAAACAAGCACTTAAAAAGCAAATATAGACTGAAGTGATGCTATAGCCGAAATTAAGTCAACACCTATATTAAGAGTAAGGTTTAAGGATGTCAAGGAGATTGAATTTAATTGAGGGGTTATAATTCAAAGTGTAGAATTTAAAATTCAAAATTGACTTTCCGGAGTGGGTTCAATTATACATTTTAAATTCTGAACTCTGAATTCTTAATTCTGAATTTTTTTTCTCTCTCTCCAAAATCGCACTACAAAATTTAATTCCTAAATGATTCGTTCTAGTAGAACAATTAGGCGAACAAACCTATTTTAGTGTATCTTTGACTGACTTCAAATTATTACAAAACATAAATATGATGCTATCCGGATATATTTTAAGAATCACTCTTCTTGTAATATTCATACTATTTGGTTCTAATGCAGTGGCTCAAATAGAGAATCCTCAAGGTGATAAAGTGGCAACAACACCGACAGATATCCTGCCAAAAACTATGTCAGGTAGCCATTTCAATGAGTTTTGGAATTTTCAATTTTATCTTGACAATGGCATGAAAGCTCATATCGTGTTTTCTATGGCCAATTTTGGAAGATTGAAGTCGCCTGTTACCGGGGTAAGGATTTCTATCTATGGTTTGGATGGGCAAAAAGTCTATCAACTATCAAGAGAATATCCTTTTGAAAACTTACAACTTAACCGCGATACATTTGAATTTAATCTCAATCCAAGACAACAGAATGTTTGGTTTAGAGGATCGCTTGATGATAAAATTGAAATGTACATTAATACAGCAAAAGACGGCGAGCGATTTGTAGTCGAATTAACTATTGATCAGATTCAACAAGGTTTTAAGTGGGGGGATGGGATTTTCAGAATTGGAGAAGAAGAAATTGGCATCATAACCCACATTCCACATGCGAGAGTCACCGGTAAGCTAGGAATAAATGAGAATGTTAAAAATGTGACCGGATCAGTTTATATGGATCATACTTTCCAAAATCAGAATACAACAAGTCTGATGCACAGTGGGTATCGTTTTGTGCACCATAAAGATGCAAAAAACTGGGATGTTCTATATTTCTTGCAACCAAAAGGTCAAATGGGTCGTCAGACTCTTGGCTATCGTTTAGTTTCACAACATGGAAATATAACCCTTCAAGGAATTACGGGAATTATTAATGTAACTGATGGACGTGCATTTAGAGATAATCTACCTCAAAGTCTTACTCTTTTTACGACATCTGAGAATACATTGACACTAATCAGAACTCAGGATTTAGAGCGATATTCCGTATTAGAACAACTATCTTGGGCTGCGCGAAGAGTTGCACGCACTTTTTTAGGGGGGGATGTTATTGACTTTAGAGGTCTAGCAAAACTGACTGATTCTGAGGGAAGAGAAATCAAAGGTGCTTATAATTTCTTCTTAGTCAATTAATTACGTATCGTATAGCTTTTTAATCGGGAATTAAGTTGAAAATTAGTTCCCGCTGACTTGTTCGCATGAAAATTGTTTACATACAAACCTATCCTGCTTATCACGATTTTGGAGACTCAGAGCAATGGCTTTTACTGGATAATCGTGATAAATGGATGCCCGGTATTACAAAAGAGTTAGGTCATGAAACGGAATTGTGGTGTATTGCGAATAATCCCAAAGTTAAACACTATTCTTGGAAAGAGGGCATAAGCTACCCTATTCGATTCTTTCGTCCGGATTCTATGTCAGGGAAAACAAAATTCCATAAAAGCTCTCAAATGATAGCTTTTGCAAAACAACAAAACGTTGATTTATATGTTTTAAAAGGGATGGATGGAGGGGCCGGTACAAGCCTTTTGAATGAAGTTATCCTTCGCAAACGTATTCCGTTTGCTTTTGTAATTGGAGGGAAATGGGAGTCGAGTCTTTCTCATAAAGCGCATGCGGTTTTGTATGAAACGGCTCATCAAAAAGATTTACTTAAACAAAAAACATGGAAATTTTGGAGTAAGCCCTGCACTGAAGAGCAACTCATTCATCTTCCAAAATCAACAAATACAGATGTTTTTAAGCCCAAAAGTAGTATTGAAAAAAAGTATGATATCATTTCAATGGGCAGGCTTATCCCTTATTACAAGAATTATGATGCACTAACCTCGTTAGCAGGTCATCTTCGGATTGGATTTATAGGTGGAGGGCCGGAATTAGAGCGTTTTAGGAATAAGTTTCCGGATATTGATTGGATAGGTCCTGTTCCTAACAAAGAAGTACCTGATTATCTTAATCAATCCAAGTTATTTTTTTATACAGGCTTAAGAGATCATTTTCCGCGTGTAATTGTAGAATCAGCGAGTTGTGGGGTTCCTGTGGTTGCATTCGCTGATATTTTTAAACTGGATGTCATTCCGGAGTCTGTTGGGGTTTTAGTGGGAAAGGATACCTTCAAGGAAGAGATTATATCCTTAATTCAAAACACAACTCGAATTGATGAGCTCTCGCAAAGTTGCAGAATGTATGCTATTGAAAACTGGAATAAGGAATCCTCAAGAGCTACAATTCAAAAGATGCTTGAAGGGCTACCTAAATGAAAGCGTATTTCATTCAACTAAAACAAAAACTTGAAGTCTATTTTAGTTCTGATAGGGGCAAGCTTACTGCAAAAATTTTCAAATACGCTATTCAGGCATTGGTAATCGGAATTCTCGCTTGGCAACTATGGAATATCGGATTGGTCGCGGTTATGAAAGATTTTCCGGTGCATCCAATGTTTTATCTTCTTTTTTTACTCATCTATTTTTCACTGCCCATATCAGAGTTTTTTACCTACAAAAGGCATGTTCCACTTCGATTTTTGGATAGTCAGACTATTTTTTTAAAAAAAAGAATTTACAATAAAACCGTTGTGGGCTATTCGGGCGAGTTGCAATTATTTTTTTGGCTAAAAAAGCATCATGATATCCCTGAGAAACAAGCCTTTAGAATTGTAAGGGATAATAATACCTTATCAACTATTGCATCAACCTTTGTTACCGTCACATTACTGGCAGGCTTCATTCTAACCGGAAATATTGCCTTACTTGAAAATCTGAATATCAATGTTGGGGGATATCTTACCGGAATTGCTTTTGTCATCGTCCTTTTAGTATTGCTTTTGAGACGTTATAAAGAGTATCTGTATAGTATGAATCGCAGGGATACGCTATCAATCCTCGGAATTCACTCAATACGATTGTATTTGCTTGCGTTTTTCCAAATTTTGCAGTGGGCCGTTGTAATGCCTGAGGTGGAAACCTATATATGGATTACCATTATCAGCATGCAAATCATTTTAAGCCGATTGCCTTTTATCCCCAATAAAGATTTACTCTTTATTGCGGCAAGTCTTGAATTTGGTCAGCATGCTGATATTTCCGCAACAGGTCTTGCTGCGCTTTTGGTTGTAAACCATGTGTTAGACAAGCTTTTAAACGGTGTACTTTTCACTTGGCTCTCAATCCGTGACAAAAAATCAGGAATTCCATTAAAAGAGGGAGATAATTGATTGTGAGATAACGACTTTACCACCTATATTTGAAAACTTGGTTATTTAACCTCTTCAAGTTATGAAGTTTGTAACACTAAATATTTCTGTTATGCGAATTCTAAAAACTGCACAAATCCTTTTTCTACTACTTACTTTTATATTTGTATCAGCTTGCGCCCAAGGTAATCAAATATTACGGGGACTTACCGGTCAGGAGTTGCCATTAACTGAGCAAGAAGTAAGAAATGGACTTCTAAATGCCCTTGAAGTTGGTGCTGTAAGAGCTGCATCGAATGCGTCATCTCTTGACGGTTTTTTTGGTAATGAAATCATTTTTATAGCATTTCCTCAAGAAGCAAGAAGAGCAGCTAATACACTCAGAGATCTTGGTATGGGGAATTTAGTAGATGATTTTGTTCGAACATTAAATCGATCAGCGGAGGAAGCTTCAAAACAAGCGGCACCAATTTTTACGAATGCAATTCGACAAATGACCATTCAGGATGCCTTTGAAATTCTGAACGGTCCTCCAAATGCAGCAACAGAATATTTAAGAAGAACTACATCTGCCCAACTTGCTGATGTTTTCAGTCCTGTTATTTCACAAGCTTTAAATAGTACCGATGCAACGCGTTATTGGGGAGATATTACAAGACAGTACAACCAAATACCTTTTGTTTCACCGGTTAGAACTGATTTAGTAGGATATACAACGGAAAGAACCCTTAACGGACTTTTTACTCTTTTGGCTGAAGAAGAACAAGCTATCAGACAAGACCCTGCAAAACGTACAACAGATATTCTAAGACGCGTTTTTGGTCATTCTTCGGTTACAGGAAATCGCTAATCTGTTATGTCTAAGTCCCTTACATATACAACGTATCTCAAAATTGATGAGTTATTAAAGCTTCAGCAGTGTAAATCGACTCCGCAAGAACATGATGAGGTGTTATTTATCATCATCCATCAAACATACGAGTTATGGTTCAAGCAGATTTTGCATGAGTTGGGATTATTAATAAAACTGATGACCGCCGGTGACACGTGGAGTAGCATTAAAACGATGCGAAGAATTCTTACCATCATGAAAACCTTGGTAGGACAAATCGACATCCTTGAGACGATGACTCCGCTCTCATTCAATAATTTCAGAAAGTTTTTAGATAGCTCAAGTGGATTTGAGTCGGTTCAGTTCAGGGAGTTGGAAATTTTATGTGGTCTTCGATATGGGTTGATGCTTTCTGCACATAAAGATCATCCCGAGGCACTTGATGTAATTAAAGGAAGGATGGAGGAACAAACGCTCTGGGAAGCATTTTGTGCCTACATCACCGAAAAAGGATATCATATTAATGTCCCGCAACGAGTGAATGAGCATGGGCTTATTTTTAATGAAGATGACCATAATCAGGAAGTCCTTGTGCAAGTCATGCAAAACGATCCGGAGGCTGCTCTGCTATGCGAGCTTATGGTTGACTTCGATGAAGGACTTCAGGAATGGCGTTACCGCCACGTAAAAATGGTAGAACGGACTATTGGCACAAAAAAAGGAACCGGTGGTTCCGATGGTGTTGAATACCTTAAACGCACCATTAACAAACACATTTTTCCCGATCTTTGGGCAATCAGATCGAAGTTTTGATATCATTAGAGGAGAATAAGTTGAGTATTTGAGAGTAGGGAGATGCTCAAAGCAATAGGGGTATTATTGAAAGTTTTTCCCCCCTATAGAATGTACTCTACGGTTATTTTTTGCTTATAAAATCCCCATTGGAAATCACCCACCATATATTTATAATGCCAAATTGCAAAATGCTAAACAGGATTTATGATTTTGGATGTAAACTAAATATATGTTGCTTACTGAACTGCTTTCTTCATCGTGGTTGATTTCATCTGTCGGAATGATGACTTCGATTAACGATTTCTTTCAAAAAATGCTGGCTGATGACTTCTTTTGGCCATTCATCACAATATTTGCCGCATTTCTGATTGTTTATGTGATTTTTGATAAACTCGCTGCATCAATCTACGGTCATAAAATTGACCCGAATTATGATTCCTCTCCCGGACATCAATATGATGTTGAACTCAAAAAAGGTAATCTCGCGCTCGGGAAAAAGGTCATTGGGTTTCTGCTGATTGCAATTCCAGTTTTCTATTTCGGATACGTTGCCGTCCATGGAACCATGATGCAGGGTCATGTGATGGAGTGGCTGAATCTGATTGTCCGTTGGGCGCACGTCGTAGCGGGAATCATGTGGATTGGCGCATCCTTTTACTTCATTTTTCTGGAAAATAACCTCAACCGAACAAAAAATGTACGCAGTGAATTGGCCGGAAACTTATGGGCAATCCACGGTGGTGGATTTTATTTCCTGGAAAAATACAAAGTCGCCCCGAAGGAAATTCCTGAAGATTTGCATTGGTTTAAATATGAAGCATACCTGACCTGGATTACCGGATTCATGCTTTTATGGCTGGTTTATTACATGGATCCGAGAGGATTTTTGATCAATACCTCCGTAGCTGATATATCCGTAACAACGGCTATCCTGATTGGTGTCGGAACCTTGGTTGTAGGTTGGTTGGTGTACGATTTCATGTGCAAATCGCCCCTGATAAACCATACTTTTTGGTTTGGTTTAATCGGATTGATTTTACTTGGAGCATTATCCTATTTCCTTGTAAATGTATTTAGCAGTCGGGCGGCATTTATTCATGTGGGTGCGGTAATCGGCACCATCATGGCGGCCAACGTATTTTTCATCATCATTCCATCCCAAAAAGCGTTGGTTCGTGCGGCTATTTCGGGAGAGCCATTGGATGCCAGCCTCGGGAAAAAAGCCCAACAGCGTTCCTTGCATAACAATTATTTGACGCTTCCGGTGATTTTCACCATGATCAGCAATCACTTCCCGAGTACATTCGGGCATGAGCTAAACTGGATCATTTTGATGGGTATCATCATCACAAGTGCCGGAATTAAGCACTATTGGAATTTGATTGAGCGTGGTGAGCACATGCGCTACATTCTGCCGTTTTCCGTGGCCGGGCTTTTGGCTATTGCGCTCGTAACATCTCCGCTTGCTGAGCGTCATGACGATATTGACTTAACTGTACCGGTTAGTTTCGAAAAAGCGCAAAGTATCATTCAGGTGCGCTGTCAGACGTGTCATTCGCAAAATCCATCAGACATGAGATGGGGTGCCGCGCCGGGTGGAGTAATTTTTGATACACCGGAACACATCAAAGTACAAGCTGACCAAATTATGCGGACATCCGTCAGGACAAATTTTATGCCACTCGGAAATCTGACAAATATCACAGAAGAAGAGCGGTTGGCTTTACATCGTTGGATTGCTCAGGGTGCAAAAATCACTGACGACCAACCCGCCGATTGATTCGCGATTAAACACTATTCATTTATCATAAATTATCGACTGTTTTGAAAACATCAGAATGTGTAGCATTGGTATCTGAACGCGTCATTTTAAAAGATGGCGTTAGGGAAGCTGCAGTTTTGATGCAGGATGGAATGATTGCGGATGTGATTTCGAGGAATGAAATCCCAACCGGAATCCAAACTGAAGATTTCGGAAATGATGTTATCATGCCGGGGCTCATTGATGCGCATGTGCACATAAATGAACCGGGACGAACCGATTGGGAAGGCTTTGAAACCGCAACGCAGGCAGCGGCGGCAGGCGGGGTTACCACACTGATGGATATGCCATTAAATAGTGCGCCTGTAACCACATCGGTATCATCACTCCTGAAAAAAATCGACGCTTCAACCGGTAAGCGATTTGTAGATTGCGGATTCTATGGTGGATTGATACCCGGCAACGAACATGAAATTGAGCCATTGATTGAAGCCGGAATTACGGGTGTAAAAGCTTTTTTATGTCATTCCGGGATTGATGATTTCCCGAATGCAACCGAAAAAGAGTTAAGGGCAGTTATGCCGATTTTGGCAAAGCATGATATCCCGCTGTTAGTTCATGCCGAGTTGGTTGATGCGAACGCGCCGGAAATCCATCATCCCCAAAAATATCAGGAGTACATGCGTTCGCGGCCTGAACATTGGGAAGTGAATGCCATCAAAATGATGTTGAATCTGTGTCGTGAAACCGGATGTAGGGTACATATCGTGCATTTGGCGGCGGCCTCAGCCATTCCTATATTGGAACAAGCCAAAAAGGAAGGACTACCGGTTACGGTCGAAACGGCTCCGCATTACCTGTTTTTTGCGTCAGAAAATATCCAGGATGCCGACACCCGATTCAAATGTGCGCCTCCCATCAGAACGGAATCCAACCGAAAATTACTCTGGGAAGGTTTAATATCCGGTTTGATTGATTTTGTGGCAACGGATCATTCCCCAAGTACATTATCACTTAAAGAACTGGAGAGCGGAAATCTTGTAAAAGCGTGGGGTGGGATATCATCACTCCAACTTTTCCTGCCGGCATTATGGAGTGCAGCCAAAGAAGAGGGTTGTTCGCTTGGCGATATTGCCCGTTGGACAAGCAAAAATCCGGCTGCATTTTTAGGATTAAAGAACAAAGGTAATATCCAAAAAGGGATGAAAGCCGATTTGGTTGTTTGGCAACCTGAGGAACGTTTTCGGGTTGATGCGCACGATTTATATCATAAAAATCCGTGTACTCCTTATGATGGTTATGAACTTTCAGGAAGGGTAAAAGCTACCTGGCTTGACGGGGTAAAAGTGTTTGACAGCCAAAAAGTTTTTGGGAAGCCAACAGGAGAAATAATCAAAAAATCGGGAGTGTGATTTATTATAAATCATTTGTTAGATTAGAGGTTACTTTTTAATTAGATGAATTGACACAGAAACTCAATTACTGAACAATTCAGCTACCTGCTCAGAATTAGACTAATCGTTTGCTATAAAAAGTATAATTAAGGATTTAATTAGTATATAAACAGGAATATTTGATTGATTAAAGAAGCTGAAACAACATTAAACCAACGCGCAGAACGCATTCAAAACAGAATAAATGAGCTGGCATCTATTTCTGAAATGCCAATGGGAATTACACGCCGATATGGAACCGAAGCCTTTGTATTGGGGCGAGCACTCATCCAACAATGGATGATACAAGCCGGTTTAAAAACCAGAATTGACAGTATCGGAAATCTGAGGGGACGATGGTCATCAACAAACCCTGATGCAAAAACCCTTGTTATTGCCTCTCATATAGATACCGTGATTAATGCAGGTCGATTTGATGGCCCGCTTGGGGTATTAATGGGGTTAGAAATTGTGGAAGCCAATGCCATTTCTGATATTCCGTTTAATCTGGATATCGTGGCTTTTTGTGATGAGGAAGGTTCGCGTTTTCATACCACATATCTCGGTAGCAGCGTTTTGGCCGGTTCATTCAATTATCAGATTTTGGACAGAAAAGATGCGGATGGTCTGAGTCTTGGAATTATTGTGAGTAGTTGTGGAGGTGACCCATCCCAAATTCTGCTTGATGCCATGAAAAAGCACGAATGGCTGGGCTATTTTGAAATCCATATAGAGCAAGGGCCGGTTTTGTATGAACGTAATATTCCGGTGGCGGTGGTATCCGGCATAGCAGCCCAAATGCGCGTTGAAATGACCTTCGAAGGCATTGCGGGTCATGCCGGAACTGTGCCGATGGATATGCGCTCTGATGCACTTTGTTGTGCAGCTGATTGCGTTTTGGCAGCCGAAAAACTCGGTTTGATGTACAAAGATAAACTCGTAGCCACGATTGGCAAGCTTGAGATACAAAATGCAGCCAGTAATGTGATTCCCGGTTCAGTGAAGTGTACGATGGACATGCGAAGCCCCGATTTTGATTTCCTGACACAAATGAAAGATGAAATTAAAAGGCAAATGACGCAAATCTGTGAATCGCGCAACATTGGGTTCTCTTGGGAATTGATTCAGGAAAATAAGGCAGTAGAATGTGACTCTGAGTTGCGGAAAGTATTGGCAGATTCAGTTCTCGAAACCGGAAACGAGCTAATGGAATTATACAGTGGCGCGGGTCATGATGCGGTTGCCATTTCTGATGTTGCCCCCATCTCGATGATGTTTGTGCGCTGTTTTGAGGGAATCAGCCATAATCCCAAAGAGGATGTAGAATTGAAAGATATTGCGGCAGGATTGAATGTCGCCCAGACTTACATTAAAAACTTAATTCAAAAATATAAAAATTGACATGGAAATTTCGGCTTTAACAAGATCGGTAACAAAAGCAAACCACGCAGTAATCGCCCCTGACGGCTATATAAATTCACGTATCCCGGGTTGGAGTAATTGCATTGTAAATGTGATTATAAATGAGCAAATGGGTGCTAATTTTTCGCAAACACTTATCACAATGGAAAAAACCGGTGTGTTGAATGGTTCCACAAAAGACGCTCAGATTTTCTTTTACGTGGTGGATGGCTCCTGCAAAGCAACGGTGGATGGTACATCAAAAAAACTGGATAAAGGCCATTTTGTGTATGTGCCAATCGGTAAAAAATATGTTTTTGATGAAGCTGCTGAAGGAACCAAAATCCTCACATTTCACAAAAAGTATGAGCATCTTGAAGGGTTTGATGTTCCCGGTGTTTTGTTTGGAGATCAGGCGGATGTTCCAGGACCGGATTATTTGGATGACCCGGCATTAAGGCTGCAAGTGCTCCTTCCGGAAGAAAATTCTTCCTTCGATATGGCTGTAAATATCTTCACCTACGATCCCGGTGGACACCTGCCTTTCGTGGAAACTCATATTATGGAGCATGGACTGCTGTACCTACAGGGACAGGGCGTTTATATGTTGGATCACCAATGGTACCCCATCAAAAAAGGAGATTCCATCTGGATGAAACCATATACACAGCAATGGTTTACGGCAATGGGTAAAGAACCGGCGGTCTATATTTATTACAAAAATGTGAACCGTTATCACACCACACTCTGATCTGTTTTTCTGATAAATAACCAGTAAACCAAATCATATTATGACACTCCACGAACTCAATTCTTCCGATACCCAACAATTGATTGGAACACTGATGCTTTGTTGCGGCTCAACGAATTGGGCACAGTATATTGCGGAGTCGCGTCCATATGCAAATCTGGATGCCCTGATAAAAAAATCGGATGCAGTTTGGAATAGCCTGAGTGAATCGGACTGGCAAGAGGCATTTACTCATCACCCCAAAATTGGAGATATTGAAAGTTTGCGCAAGAAATTTGCTTCAACGGCGGTTTGGGCTGAAGGTGAGCAAAGTGGCACGGCAATGGCAACAGATGACGTACTAAAGAAGCTTGCAGCATTAAATGATGAGTATCAAAAAAAGTATGGATACATTTTCATAGTTTGCGCTACAGGAAAATCGGCTGAAGAAATGCTCGCCATTCTTGAAAGCAGACTGGAAAATGAACCCGATGATGAAATTCGGATTGCTGCCGGCGAACAACAAAAAATCACAAATATTCGACTGAAAAAACTACTCGCATGAAAACATCATTAACTAACGATACCTTAAAACCGGTATTGATGGCCATCCATAAAACCAATTCAGAATTTACTGAATGTTATCCCGGTGAATCGACCGCACGACAAGCGGTGCACACGGTGTATGGGGGAGCTCAGATTTTTAAAGCTGAAACGGCGCAGCGTTTAGGCCAAATAGCCTTGCGTTCATTGCAGGAAAATGCCTCAGATTTTGTTCAATTTGCAAAAGCGCTTTCATTTGATGGAGCTGAAAATTTGCCAAATAATCCATCTGAAATTGATGCTCTTGCAACATCACTCAAAAATAATGTGGATGATGCACGCAAAAAACACCCAAAGGCATGGCTGGCCTACACCATTTACGAGCGTGTAGTTAGTAAATTGAACGATGAACCTTTGGAAGATTTCAGGATTGATTTTGAGGATGGATACGGAAATCGCCCTGATGCCGAGGAGGATAGCGATGCGGAAAGAAATGCATTGGAAGTGGCTAAAGGAATGCGTGAGGGGACATTGTCACCTTTTATAGGTATTCGGATTAAACCGTTTACGAAAGAATTAGCACAACGCTCGCTTCGAACCCTCGATATTTTTCTGACCACACTGTTAACGGAAACCGGAGGGAAACTCCCTGACAATTTTGTAGTTACGATTCCAAAAATTGTTTCGGTTGAGGAAGTGGATGCCTTTGTTCAGGCACTTGAGGCCATCGAAAAAGCAAATGGAATTTCAACAGGAACCATCAAGCTGGAATTGATGATTGAGACGCCTCAATCACTCATTGACAGAAATGGACGTATTTTGCTTCCGCAGTTAATTCCAGCATCAAAAGGGCGTTGTGTGGGCGCGCATTTTGGTGTGTATGATTATACGGCTGGCGTAAATATCACGGCTGATTATCAGCGAATGGATCATCCTGCCTGCGATTTTGCCCGCCACATGATGAAAGTATCGTTTGCCGGAACCGGGATAAATATTTCTGATGGAGCAACGAACATCATGCCGGTTGGCCCGCATCGCGCCGAAAAAGGTTCATCCCTTACACCTGAGCAAATCCAGGAAAACAAAGAGGTGGTTCATCGTGCATGGAAGCTCATGTTCGACCATGTGAATCATTCCCTGATGCACGGATATTATCAGGGTTGGGATTTGCATCCGGCTCAATTTCCGGTTCGGTATGCCGCCGTGTATTTGTTTTTTCTCAAAAATCTGGATGAAGCCACGTTGCGCCTCAAAACATTTGTGGAGCGGGCAGCTCAGGCCACACTCGTAGGCGATGTGTTTGATGATGCCGCAACCGGACAAGGATTGTTGAATTACTTTTTGCGCGGATTGAATTGTGGCGCAATTACGTTGGAAGAGATTAAAGCGACGGGATTAACTCTCGAAGAAATTCAAGGACGCTCTTTCGTGAAAATCCTCGAAAAACGCAGAAAATAGAACATAAAAGCCTGATTGTATGAAAAGTCCAATAACTACACACGTACTCGACACCGCTAACGGATACCCCGCAAAAGGCATTGAAGTGGTGCTTGAACGGAAAAATTCAGACGGTGAATGGGCTGAATTGGCGCGTGGAACAACCAATGATGATGGCCGCATTACCGATTGGCTGCCAACCGATAAAGCAGCTGATATAGGAGTTTATCGTGTTACATTTTTGGTTGAGCCATACCTGAAAAGTCAAAATGCACCGGAAATATTCTACTCTGAAATCCCGGTAATTTTCCACTTGAATTCACCAACTATTCATTACCATATTCCTTTATTACTGAATCCCTTTGGATATGCTACCTATCGTGGCAGTTAAGAAATAGCCGAAAATCAGACCGAAAGGCACATCTATTATGATGATTACTGAATTTATTCTAAACAACAAGCTCATTAAAACGCCGGTTAAACGGGGAACTACTTTACTTGATTTTATCCGGTATGAACAGCGATTGAGCGGTACAAAAATCGGATGCAGAGAGGGTGATTGTGGCGCATGTACTGTTCTGATTGGTGAATTGATTGATGGCAGAATGCGCTATCAAAGTATGACGTCATGCATCACTCCACTTGGCAATGCCCGGAATAAGCACGTAGTAACAATCGAAGGCTTGAATATGGATGAACTCACACCGGTTCAAAAAGCCATGATTGATGAGTCGGGAACCCAATGTGGATTTTGTACGGTGGGATTTGTGGTTTCGTTGAGCAGCTATTGCCTTACAGCCGAAAAACCAACTTTGGAAGGAGCCATCAGTAATATTGATGGAAATATTTGTCGATGTACAGGCTACAAATCCATAGAAAGAGCCGCGGATAAATTGGTTGGATTACTTTCTGATAAGAATCTTGAAAATCCGGTTGAATGGCTGGTTCAGAATAAATTTATTCCCGATTACTTTCTCACAATTCCCGAACGAATTACAACCTTAAATAACCCGAAACCATCCCTGACTGGTCGATTGGTAATAGGGGGAGGTACAGATTTATATGTTCAGCGCCATGATGATATCACCGATGAAGAAATCGGATTGGTGCTTGATCGATCCGAAATGCGAAAAATTGAAGTTCGTGATGGTCAGGTTTTCCTTGGTTCGGCCACAACGGCATCAGATATCATGTATTCTCCGGTGATGAACGGGCTCTTTCCGAATCTTTGGAAACACCTCAAACTGGTTTCATCAACCCCAATCCGCAACATGGGTACGGTTGCCGGTAATTTTGTCAATGCATCACCTATCGGGGATTTAACCGCCTTTTTCCTTGCGTTGGACAGTAGCGTTTATCTGAAAGATCAATTCGATAACATCCGTGAAATCAAACTCAAAGAGTTCTATTTAGGATATAAGGTTTTGAATAAAAAAGCGGATGAAGTCGTGGCAGAAATCTCTTTCCCGATACCGGAAGCAGGCACAAAATTCAATTTCGAAAAAGTGTGCAAGCGCACCTATTTGGATATTGCTTCGGTAAACTCAGCTATTCAAATCAGGGTCGAAGAGGGAACCATCCAACATGTTCATCTGAGTGCAGGTGGTGTAGGGCCAACTCCAAAATATCTTGAAAAAACATGTGATTATCTCACCGGAAAGCATATTACAACGGATGTTCTGGCACAAGCCAACGAAATAATTCAATCCGAAATCTCTCCGATTAGTGATGTGCGCGGTACTAAAGAATACAAACGATTATTGTTGCGTCAGTTGTTTTTATCTCACTTTATTGAACTCTATCCGGAATACATCCAAGCGGAGGAACTCGTATGAAAAACATTGATTCAGCAGGTCATGTAACCGGAAAATCCATCTATTTGGATGACATCAATATCCATTACGGAACCCAATTCGCCGTTGTGTATGATGCTAAAGTGGCTCACGGGAAAATCAAAAAAGTGGATTATTCTAAAGCGGAAGCATTGGAGGGAATCACTCGAATTTTCACCTGTAAAGACATCCCCGGAGAAAATCAAATTGGGGGGATCATCCCTGATGAACCTCTTTTTGCCGAGGATGAAATTCACTTTTGGGGACAACCCATCGCGCTGATTGTGGGCGAAAGTGAAGCGATTTGCAGAAAGGCTCGTTCACTTATCGAAATTGAAGTTGATGAGCTTCCGGTAATCACGGATCCACGGGAAGCCTTTGAAAAAAATCAGCTTATTGCCCCGCCACGGACATTCCGCTTGGGCGATACCGATGCTGCATGGGATAAGTGTGCCTATATTTTTGAAGGGCGGGCTGACTCTAACGGGCAGGAGCATCTTTATATTGAAACACAGGGTGCGTATGCTTGGCCGATGGAAAATGGCAACATCAAAATAGCGACCTCAACGCAAGGACCAACGGCAGTGCAACGAACCGCAGCCAAGGTTTTAGGGGTGTACATGCACAATATTGAGATTGATGTTACCCGATTAGGCGGTGGATTTGGCGGAAAAGAGGATCAGGCCACACCCTGGGCGGTCATGGTGGCATTGGCGGCAAAAATCCTGAATGTGCCCGTTAAGCTTTCTGTGCATCGGATGGATGATATGCGCATGACCGGAAAACGCCATCCGTACAGTTCGGATTACAAAATTGGTCTTGATGAAAACTACAAAATAATAGCCTATGAGGCGATGTTTCATCAGAATTCCGGGGCGGCTGCGGATTTGTCACCGGCGGTTCTGGAGCGGACACTTTTCCATGCAACCAACACCTATTTTGTCCCTAATGTGAAGGCTACGGCTGCCTGTTGCAAAACCAATCTGCCCCCCAATACGGCATTCAGAGGGTTTGGCGGACCGCAGGGGATGTTTGTGATGGAATGCGCCATTGCTCATGCTGCCAATGAATTGAATATCCCGGCGCGTGAAATACAAAAACGAAATTTATTCAAGAATGGGGATGAATTCTCATTCGGACAAGTGGCTGATTTTGTTTTGGCTGATGCCGCCTGGGATGATGCCATCCAAACATTCGAATTGGATAAAAAAATAGCCGAGGTTGAAGCCTTTAACGAGGAGAATCATCACGTTAAAAAAGGCCTTGCTGTTCAGCCGATTTGCTTCGGGATTTCCTTCACCAACACTCCCATGAACAATGCCCGCGCGTTGGTGCATGTGTATTCTGATGGCAGTGTACACATCAGCACGGGAGCGGTGGAAATGGGGCAGGGGGTGAACACGAAAATGGTTCAGATTGCCATGAGCAATTTTGGCGTTCCGTTGCACAGGGTCAGGATTGATACCACCAATACTACACGCGTGGCCAACACATCGCCGACCGCTGCAAGTGCGGGTGCCGACCTGAATGGCAAAGCGCTTGAAATGGCATGTTCTGCCATCCGTGAGCGTTTATTGGAACTTGCCGGCAAAGAACTTGGGCTGAATGCCTCTCAGCTTTCTTTAGAAAATGAACAAGTGATGCATCAAGGCAAAGAAACCGGATTAAACTGGCTTGAGCTCATAAATAAAGCGTTTTGGGCGCGTGTTTCGCTATCTGAAAAGGCGCATTACTCCACCCCCAAAATCCATTATGACAAAACCAAAGAGAAGGGGCATCCTTTTGCCTATCATGTGTATGGCACGGCAATTTTGGTCGTAAAGGTTGATTGCATTCGGGGAACCTACGATTTTGAGTCGGTGGATATCGTACATGATTTCGGGAAAAGTATGAACACCGCCGTTGATAACGGACAGATTGAGGGGGGAGTTGTGCAGGGAATCGGATGGATGACGTTGGAAGAACTTAGCTACAACAAAGAGGGTAGATTACTCTCCAATGCGTTATCGACCTACAAAATCCCGGATATTTATTCAGTTCCAAAATCCATACAAATCAAACATTTGGAAACGGATGGACATGAGCTGGCCATCAAAAAATCCAAGGCTGTAGGTGAACCGCCACTCATGTACGGACTCGGAGCCTATTTCGCCATTCAAAACGCGGTGAAAGCATTTAACCCGCATTATAAGATGAAGTTTGATGCGCCCTTCACACCTGAAAAAGTGTTGATGGCTTTGTACGAAAATCGTCCGATAAAACTGAATGAGCGGAAAGCGGATTACATTTCTATGAACGGAAAAATTTAAGGCACTTAAACGGTGAATTTCTGGGATAAACTGTCGGCATGTATTCAAAAAGGTGAGCAAGTTGCATTATTGCTGGTTTTGGAAAGCTCCGGCAGTAGCCCGGGTCGGCAGGGATTTAAAATGGCAGTATCGGATGCCGGGGAGATGTTTGGTTCCATTGGCGGCGGAATCATGGAGCATAAGCTGGTAGAACTGGCAAAATCGAAACTCGCAGAAGGGCGCTTTGATCCATTTCTGAAACGACAAATTCATAAAGCGGAAGCGGAAAAAGATCGCTCCGGAATGATATGCTCCGGAGAGCAAGTCATCGCCTTTTATTTTTTGAATAGGGATGATGAAGCTTTTGCCCGAGCCATCAGTCAATCATCAAAAAAACGCACGCTACGTGCAACACAAGCCGGTTTAATGTGTGATGATGACTCGGCAGTCGGTGCCATGTTCAATCTCGAAATCACATCTGATACAGAATGGAGCTTTACCGAGCAGATGGATATCCGAAATACAGCGTACATTTTTGGTGGTGGCCATGTTGGTTTGGCCATGAGCCGGATGATGTCAACCCTGGATTTCAGAGTGGTTGTGTTTGATGACCGCGAAGGCTTAAATACGATTGAACAAAATGTCTGGGCTGATGAAATCAGGATAATTGATTACCAAAAATCAGATGAGCATGTAGAGGAAGGAGAACATTCCTATGTGATTATTATGTCGTTCGGTTATAAACCCGACGAAGTAATTATTCGTCGGTTGCTGGGTAAATCATTCAAATATATTGGGTTGATGGGCAGCCAAAGCAAAATTGATAAAATGTGGAAAGCCCTAAAAAAAGACGGTTTTAAAGCCGAAGATCTTGACCGTGTTCATTCTCCCATCGGCGTGCCCATTCACAGCAAAACCCCCGACGAAATCGCCGTCAGCATTGCCGCACAAATCATTGGAGTGAAGAATCAGGGGAGTTGAGGGGGAGGAAGCTGAAAGTTCAAAGCTGAAAGCTGAAGGCTGAAAGTTGAAAGCTGAAAGCGGCCGTTGAGGTTGAGATAGTCCCCCTTTGGAGGGGGTTAGGGGGAGGACATCGGTGCCTGAGTAACCAACCAAGCCAATAACAATAAAGAAAGCTAAAATCTGAGTTGGGATTAAGTTTATTTGTTTAACTGTTTAACTGTTTGACTGTTTAACTGTTTATTTGTTTAGTTCTACTGGTGAAATCTACTCGTCATGCTGAGAAATAAATATCTGCGCTATTGCTTAATACATTTGAGGGGTATGACAGACTCGGAACTCGATACTAGGTCATCCCGGAAAACCCCAATGGGATGCATATTTCATGGAAATAGCCGGCGGTTTATCCAGCTTATCCCTGTTTACCTTTGAGGGACTTTTCTAGCCTGAAAAGTGCCAAACACTAATCGATAATAATTTAACCACAGTGTACACAGAGTTTCGCAGAGTTAGGATAGCCCTCCGCGTAACATTGCGTTCACTGCGGTAGAAAAAAAACGCTAACGGCTACCTCCTCATCCTGAGAAATTAATATCTATGCTAATGCTTAATACATTTGAGGGGTATGACAGACTCGGAACTCGATACTAGGTCATCCCGGAAAACCCCATTGGTATGTTTATACCATGGAAATAGCCGGCGGTTTATCCAGCCTGTCCCGATTTGTCGTGGAGGATCTGGTTGCTTGAATTAGCATTGAGTTCGAACAAAACTTCCATTTCCTTTCCTTTCTTGCGTTCTTGTTATTTTAAACATCCGGATTCCGGATAGGCTCCGCAACGGTTTCGGCTTAGCTCAACATAGGTAGTCTATCAGGTTATATTTGGCTCTTACTATTCATTGAAATTTTGATCAATTTCCCTCGGAGCAGAGTAAGACTTGACTCGGAGCACACTCGGAGGAGACTCGGAGGAGACTCGGAGGAGACTCGGAGCAGAGTGGAGGAAAATTCGAATGAATATTGGCTATTGATTATTGTATAATTGATTCAAATTAGCCAATAGCCAATAGCCAATAGACATTATTCAATATTCTATTGCCAATTTAGAATGATTGCGAAAAAAAAAACTGATTTTACAAAAAAAAGGTTTATTTTTGGATCTTGTTAACACATTCATATTCATGCTATAGCAAAATAATAATTCAAATAATAATTCATGGGAGAAAAAGAACCTTCATTTGGAGGCAGCAATTCGCCTAAAAAGCAACACAGAAACGGCTCAGTTAATGGCTATTATGGTGGTGAGGTAACCCCATTTGCCTCAGTTGAAGACGATTCAGACAGTTTTGATTATCAAAGAATCATTGAGGGTCTGTTAAAGTATAAGTGGGTAATACTGTTCAGTACTATACTTGGTGGTTTTTTGGCGTGGTTTTATGTTCAAAGCTTGGTACCGTTATATAAAACAAGTGGAACGTTATTCATTAAAGATCAATCGAGGGGGCAATTTTATTCTGGAGGTGATCTGAGTAGTATGCTCAGTAGAAGCTATGGTATTGGATTAGGTAGTCCAATACAGAATGAAATTCAATTGATACAGTCAAGAACTTTTTCTGAACGACTTGCAAATGTTATAATTGAAAAAAAATATATGCAAGATGGTCATATTTTTCCCATTTTACTAAATGAAGAAGCTGTCGATGGGTACGCAAGCCACAGGTCTGTTGCTTCCAGAGTTAGAAGTGGTTTAACTGTTACGAGGACTGGTCGTGAAATTGATTTAGTTACCATAGAGTTTAAATCGGACAGCCAACAAGAAGCCATGGAAGTTGCAAATATCATCATGGAAGAGTATGTGATAGTTTCGATGGAGCAAAGTAGAGCTGGAATTAACTCTGCTTTAACGTTTTTGGAGACAGAACTAGCTAATATTAATAATTCAGTCGAAGAGTCAGAGAATCGTTTGAAAATGTTCATGGAAGAGGAAGGTGTAATGGACATTGATTTACAAACAAATAGATTAATTACCCAAGTTTCATCACTGGAGTCAGAGCTAGAAACAATTAGGATTAGGAAAGCTGCTTTAATTGAGTCTAGGCTAAATCATGAAAACGAATTAGAGTTGATTAGACCGGGATTTGCAGATCAGGCTAACCAAGCAGTTGCACCACGGTTGAGTTTATTACAAAATGGTTTAGCTCAGTTACTAACAGAGCGTATGTTAATCATAGGAAGAAATCCTGGACTGATTGAAAATGAAACTTCTGAACCTAGACTAGTTGAAATTAATCTTTCTATAAGCACTTATAGAAATGAAATTGAATTATTAGTAGCTGATATTCTAAACAACGAAACCATGATCGGTTTTCTTGAAAGTGAGAGAGGAAACGTTGCAGGAAGAGTTTCGGAACTAAGAAGATCAGTTATTCAGTCTTCGATACAAATTAGTGAACTAGAAGCACAGGAAGCTTTTATAACTGCGCGTCTTATAGAATTTAATCGGCAATTTGATAACATTCCTCAGAATATGATCAGACTTGCTCGTTTACAGCGCGAACTTCAAACAAATCAGAATATATTTGTAACTCTATCAAGACAACAATCAGAATTGTTATTGTTAGAGCAAGTTCAAATGGGAAATGGAAGAATTTTTGACTATGCCGTTATACCAAGCAATCCTTTCTTTCCTCGAACAAATCTTATTCTGCTAATTGGTCTTTTTTTGGGTTTTTTAATTAGTTGCGGCATTGTTACTATAGTTATGCTACTTAACAAAAAATTAAATAGTATTGACCGCCTTAAATACTATGATCCACCTGTTTTGGCTGTTGTTCCTGAAATGAATACAATCATCAAAGAACAATTTAAAGGAAATCAATTTTTTGAAGTTGGTAACAAAAAGATATCAAAGTCTCTTATTGGATTAGTTGACCCTGTATCCCACATATCTGAAGCTTACAGAAGATTGTATAACAATATACGTTTTTCTAATCCTGATTCTGAACATAATGTATTAGTTGTAACTAGTTCTACAAAAGGTGAAAGAAAGACTACCTGTATCTCAAATCTTGCGATATCTATAGCTGAATCGGGCAAAACAGTCCTTCTTATGGATTGCGATTACAGAAGACCAAGAGTACATCGTTTATTTGGATTTACCAAAGAACCGGGGAGTAGTAATCATCTATTTGAAAATGCAACTCTTGAAGATATGATACGTACCAGTATTATCCCTGGTGTTGATATTCTTACTTCTGGTACAGAACCACCAAGTCCTGGACTTGCTATAAATAGTGAGAAAATGAGAAATATGATACATACATTGCGCGAAAAATATGATTATGTTCTCATTGACACGCCGCCCTATGGTATTATTACTGATGCAGCGCCTTTAATAAAAATGGCAGATGGTGTCGTATTAGTAACTCGCTTCGATGTGACTACAACCCCAGAATTAGAACAAATATTAGAAAATTTAGGTAAAATTAACGCATCTATAATTGGTACGGTATTTATGGATTATGATCCAGAGATTGCATCAGGATATTATTCATACAATAAAATGTATGCATATAATTATACAGTTTACAAATCGTATCAGGAACCCGAAAAATTATCCTAAAATTTATAAAACTATTTATACTCTGTTTTACTAAACTATGAAAATATTTTTATTCGCAACATTTATTTTAGTCTTATCCGTTACACAACTTCATGCTCAGATCGGTACTGATTTACGTTCAACAACTGATGTTGTACGAATCGCCCCCCCGGGTGTTTTAGCCGATACCGTTAATGTTTGGGGTGCTGTTGGACGAACAGGTCGATTTTTAGTTCCAAGAAACTCTACAATTCCACAATTACTATCGTATTCCGGTGGACCTGGCTTGGGTGGCAGATTTGATCAGGGTGGTGTATTTCGCTTTTTTAGCTTACCTCAAGTTGAAGTATATGTAAATAGATTTGATGTCAATGATAATAAGGAAACAGTAAAAATATTTACTTACAAATATCGTGAACCTTTTCCTGATGGCATGCGAAATTACACACTCAAGAATGGGGAATTTGTTACTGTACACATTCGTACTCGTCCTTCAATATTTGAATACATGACTTTCGCCGCTTCAATGATTACATCCCTACTTGGCGTATATTTTGTAATTGATCGGATATTTGAGTAAGAAGTGATAGCCGAAGGCTGAATGTTTTTTTAGTTGAGAGGTTGAGAGGTTGATGAGTTGAGAGGTTGATAACTCACAACATGCAACTCGTAACTCGATACCAGCAACCCGCATCTTTCCTTATTTTTAACTTTTTTTTATAACTATGAGTTTTGATATTGTGAATTCTAAAATTTCCGTAATTGGATTGGGATACGTTGGTTTACCACTAGCAGTTGAGTTTGCCAAGCATTTTTATACAGTTGGGTTTGACATCAATGAAGGGAGAGTAAAGGAGCTTAGAAACGGTGTTGATCGTACGCTAGAAGTAGAGAATGATGAGTTGAAAGAGGTTTTGATTGATAATAATAATGATCAAAGAGGTTTGTTTGTTACAGTTGACAAATCTGCGTTGTCTGATTGCAATGTTCATATTGTAACCGTTCCTACACCCACTGATAAATACAATCGTCCGGTTTTAACCCCACTGGTAAAAGCTAGTGAAACGGTTGGTAGTGTATTGAAAAGGGGAGATGTGGTCATTTATGAATCAACGGTTTATCCGGGTGTTACAGAAGATGAATGTATTCCTGTGCTTGAGCGTGTTTCCGGGTTAACATTTAATGTTGATTTCTTTGCCGGATATAGTCCGGAGAGAATTAATCCGGGGGATAAAGTGCATACAGTGACTAAAATCCTGAAAGTGACCTCCGGCTCAACACCTGAAGTAGGACGATTTGTAGATGAATTGTATAAGACAATTATTACCGCAGGTACACACCTTGCCCCTACGATTAAGGTGGCTGAAGCAGCAAAAGTTATTGAGAATTCTCAACGAGATATTAATATTGCTTTTGTTAATGAATTGGCAAAGATTTTCAATTTGTTGGATATAGATACCCAAGCGGTTCTAGAGGCTGCCGGTACAAAATGGAATTTCCTACCGTTTAAACCGGGTCTTGTCGGAGGACATTGCATCGGAGTTGATCCGTATTATCTTGCCCAAAAAGCTCAGGAAGCGGGTTATCATCCGGAAATCATCCTTGCCGGTCGTCGATTGAATGATGGAATGGGGATGTATGTCGCAAATCAGGTTGTCAAGTTAATGATGCGGAAGGATATAAGGATAATTAATTCTAAAGTTTTAGTCTTAGGTTTCACTTTTAAGGAAAATTGTCCGGATGTGCGAAATACGCGAGTGATTGACATCATACAAGAGCTAAAATCATTTGATATTAACGTTGATGTATATGACCCTTGGGCAGATGCCACCGAAGTTAAACATGAATATGGTCTCGATATCTTATCTAGCACCAATGCTCCTAATATCGAAGACTACAACGCAATAATTTTAGCTGTATCACACGATAAGTTCAAGTCCATAAATCTAGAGAAGTCTCCCTGTCGAGTTATTTATGACGTAAAGGCGTTCTTGCCAAAAGATGTAGTAGATGGAAGATTGTAGAATTAGGAATGACGAATGACGAATTACAAATGACGAATTAGGAATTAGGAATGGGAAACATTTTGAATTTTGAATTTTGCATTATTAATTCTTCCTATTCCGACACTTTTTAAACTGGACAAATTGTATTGAGTTCGTTTTTTACAAAAAAAATCGTTGCAAACCTTTAATAAAAGTTTTATAATTGAATCTTATTGAATATTTACTGTTCAATATTCTTACTCACATGTTTTAAGCATTGTGCTAGATACATTAATTACATCAAAAACTAGGGTGAGGTTGTTGGTTAAGTTCTTTAGTAACCCGGAAACAACCGCCTACTTAAGAGAGATTGCTGAGGAGTTTGGGGAATCTACAAACTCAGTGCGTATAGAGTTGAATAGACTCTCTGAGGCAGGTTTGCTGATTAATCAGCCTGATGGACGAACAATTCTGTATCAAGCCAATAAAACCCACCCATTATTCCCGGAAATCAGTAAAATAGTATCTAAAACGTTGGGATTAGATGAACTTGCATTAACAATTATTGAGCGTTTAGGTAATCTTGAATATGCATTCGTTACCGGTGACTATGCAAATGGCATAGATTCAGGAATTATTGATTTGGTGGTTGTCGGCAATATTGATTTTAATTTGTTCACTAATTTGAGTAGGAAAATTGAACAAAAGATCAAGCGCAAGATTCGCCCTCTTATTTTAAATAAGTATGAGTTCAGTGAACTTGATCAAAAAGGACAGTTTAAAAAACTTCTAGTACTGTACAGTAACTAGATTTTTCAGATTTTATGTTCATCTTTATTTGCCCGTTTGGCCCGATTATGGGACTCACGAGGCGAAGCTGTGGAAAGAATTACGAATTAGGAATTACGAATTAGGAATAGCGTAAGTTGAGTGGCGGAAGTGGCCGTTAGCGACTGTTTTCTACAGCAGTGGACGCAGTGTTACGCGGAGGGTGATGCGGCAAGGAGAATAACGAAGCTTCATCAACCAACCCTTCGACTACATGCCGGGCAAGCATCGAAGCCACTAGAAACAACCTACCCCGGCACTCCGCTCAGGGTGACGAGTAAGATTTTAAATTTTATCATAAATATAAACAACAATTTACACGAAAATCCGTAACTCGCAACACGCACCCTGCAACTCGAAACAGCTTTTCCGAGATGACTTTCCTAAAGATGGAAAAACTCTGTCATACCCCTCAAATGTATTAAGCGTTAGCGAAAATATTAATTTCTCAGCATGACGAGTAGCTTTCCAGCCCCCTAATTGATTGGACAAATACTAAACTACAAAAGTTTATATTTTATAATCATGACAAAACATAGAAAAACATGGAGCAAGGCTGAGAAATTAGCTGCTTTAGAATTAG
>Ga0213835_100457_pt1 | contig 39325 bp, 38 predicted proteins | sample SWPATP01_FD_160576 | JGI IMG/M metagenome (GOLD analysis project Ga0213835, IMG submission 160576) | Coastal seawater microbial communities from Marineland, Florida, United States - SWPA TP0 #1 | ecosystem: Environmental > Aquatic > Marine > Coastal | place: USA: Florida | collected 2016-08-05
GCAGCAAAAAATTCACAATCTTCCACAGCAGCTTGCTCGGCCTCTGCTTGGGTGGGTACATCAATCACATAGCCATATTCCCCGGTGGCCTCCGAAAAGGCGATCGCCCCAAAAAAGACGCCATCAGTTGGGGCGGTAATAACCGGATCGGGTGTTGTTGGTGTGGGGGTTGTCGGGGTTGCTGGCGTGGTCGGATTAGTGGGGTTAGGATTTGGGTTTTCTCCATTTCCCGGTGGCGTTGTTCCCGGATTTGGATTGCTGGGCGTTACCCCTGGTTGGACTTCCCCGGCAATTTGACGTTGTTGCACCACTTGATAAAGTTGGTAGCCACCCAGTCCCAGTAGCCCTAAACCCAGGAGTAATCCCCAGGGAGCGCCGCGTTTTTTGGAACTGTTCTGTTGTAGATCTGCCGCCGAAAAAGAAAGCTCTTCGGCCACATGATAGGTCGGCGGGGCTTGGCCTCCTCCGGTAATCTCTGTTGGCGGTGTGACCGGCGTACCAGCCGCAGCATTAGCATTGGAACCCGTGCCAACTGGTGCTGTGGCAATGGTAGAGGCAACGATGGTCGGTAAAATTTCTGGCATGACCTCCGTGGCTTGATTGTTAGGCATCGCCGCTGTAAGGGCCGCCCGCATTGCCTTAGCCGTCATAAACCGCTCTTTCGGATTGGGCTTAATGGCAAAATTCAGCACCGCCACTAAATGTTGATCCGCGATATTTTGACTGGGCCAGGTTAATTCGCCGGTGATGGGATCATGTTGAAAATCTTGGGGCATCATTCCGGTGAGGAGATAGACCATCGTCAGGGCGAGGGCATACAAGTCACTCGAAAAAACGGGCCGACCGGATGCCTGTTCCGGGGGCATAAATCCAGGGGTACCGATCACGATGGAGCTTTTTGGGGTGGCACCACTGCTCATCATTTGGGTGCCCATAATTTCCCGGACTGCGCCAAAGTCAATTAGTACCGGTTTTTTGTCCGCTTCGCGCAGAATGATATTTTCTGGCTTAATGTCCCGGTGGATAATTTGCTTGGTTTCAATAAATTCCAAAATATCGAGGGTATCCACCAAGATTTGCCGGACGGTGGCGGCGGACTGGGGCCCTTCATTTTTTAAAAGTGCCTCTAGGGTTTGACCTTCGATGTACTCCTGGACGAGGTAAAATTTGCCATCTTCTTCGAAATAGGCATAGAGGCTTGGAATTTGGGGATTGCTGCCGAGTTCTTCTAGTAATACGGCTTCCCGTTGGAAACGTTCCTGCACCAGACGATAGATTTCGGATTGGTCTTCAATGGGCCGAAGCTGTTTTGCGACCCGGATGGGCTGGGAGGGCATGTAGCTGTCTTTTACGAGGTATGTGACGCCAAATCCTCCACTACCCAACTCACGGAGAATTTGATATCGACCAGAACCGATTGTCTGTTTCGTCATGGCTTCAGGTTATATTTCGCGATGTCAAAGGAGTACTTGGGGCCTTTGATGCTTTCATCATAAACGGAGAATCTCAAAAGTCTGGTTAGAGGCGAGAAATTCCCACTTCAAAAAGGCGATCGCCCTCTACTTACCGTCAAATATCAAGGCCGCCCCTGGGAAAATTTCGTTTCTAAAACCAACGTCCACCATGGAAACGCCACAGGGGAAATAAGATGCGCATCAAACTCTGGGACACCACAAAGATCCCCAGCCAAACCGAGCTGTAGTGAATCACAAACCAGGTTAAAGACAGATCTGCCGTTAGGGGTAAGGCGACGCCCGCAAAATTCGGTAAGCCAGCCCACAAAAACAAAAAGAATATCCCTTCCCAGAGGGCCGCCAGCCATTGTAGAATCGCCGGCCAATCTTGATCCCAACGGTAATTTTGTAAATAGATGTAAAGACAGTCCCAGCCAAGGCCAAAAACGGTGATGTAACCCCAAACCGCCCAATAGACAGCACCAACGGGATTACCCCAGAGTCCCTCTGCAAAGCAGACTGTGAGGAGGGCACCCACCGTACCCATCAAAAGAAGTCGAGTTTGCCAGCGGCCAAGGAGTGTTGGGGTCATGGGGCTTGATTGTTAATCCATTTAAACCATTGGGATAGGGAAGCCAGGGGATGCAAAGGGCGCACCTGGGAAGCATTTTCCTGAGCCAAGGCTTCTACTGATTTTAGGGCACAGTATTGCAACCCCAAAAAGCTATCGACGGCGGCATGGGGGCCACCAAAGGTAATGGCGCCGGCGGCGTACATTCGTCCTGAGCGGTTACGCATTTCCGGCATTTCAAAATCATTGTTCACCTGGAAGCGGCCAAGGGCATTCAGGGACAGTTGGTAGTGGGTCACGAGGTCATTGAGCAGGGGGGTGGATTTGACTTTACCATCGAGACCCGTGGCGTCAATGATGTAGTTGGCGGTGAGGGTGAGTTCCCCTGTGATGCCTTTTTCGCGAATCCGCGTCACCGGACGTCCTTGGGCATCGGGTTCGACGGCTACGACATCCCCAAAAACGATTCGATACCAGCCTTTATCTAAACCCGTTTGGATAATATCGCGCCAGTCGTGGCGATCGGCGGTGGTGGTGCCGCCCCAATCGGCCAGGAGGTTAGTGCGTTCCCTGGGGGCAGCGTTTTCTAATTGTTCGCGCAGGGTGCCGCCCCAACAGGCCTTAGGCCAATTAAACGGTTGCAGTTCAAAATGGTTGCTCACGGGTCGCTGGGCCAGGCCAAATTTATTTCCCACGGGTTTTGGCGATCGCATTAGGTGCAAAATCGAAATGTTGGGGTTACGGCGGCGGGCTTCGTAAATGCGCTGGATCACCCTAGAGGCGACAATCCCTCGACCCCGAATCAAGACTGTCCCCCCCTGGCGTTCGAGGGTGCTATAGACGTGGTCATGTTCTTCGTAGGCATTGACGACCGTTTTAAAATCCCCTGTTTTTTCGCGGTAGTCCTGGAGATCTGGCAAAAATTGGATCACCGGATATCCGGTACACAGATGAACATAACGGCCAATGACAAAGGCATGGCGCCCCCGTCCCGCAGAATAGGCGATCGCATAACGACCATCATCGGTTTTCCGGATTGCCCGTACCCGCCCAAAGCGATACATATGGTGCCACCCAATCCGTGCCGCCTCCCGGTCGATAGATTTGAAGACATTGCCAGAACGAGGCGTATAGGTTTCCGTCAAAATCGGTTCCGTAAAGACCTGCCAGAGATGCCGTAAAGCTGCCTGGAAATGTCCCCGCAAAAAATCGCCGTAGGCTTCCCGTAGCGCATAGCTCGGCCAACCCCAGAGATTATCCGGACAAGAATCCGAGTTCGACCGCAGCCGCTCGTGGGCCGGAATTTGCGAGTTTAAGCAGAGCCGTTGGTAGCGGCCATAGGGTTTTCCTTCTAGGCCCAAAGCACGAATTTGCTGGGCCTGCACCCCGTAAACCCGTAAAAAATCAACCCAAATATAACTGCCAAGCCCGGCCCCAATGGCCACATAGTCTATCTCTTCGACGGGTAATCCGGTGGCATATAACTGTTGAGGACTGACATACTGCGCTTGAAATTCTGCGGGGGGAAAGGTTTCTAATGGGGAACTGCTGGTGGTGGGATCCGGCAGTTGTTGGTCTGGCACCTGAATAAAAGAATCGCTGGAGCGGCGCTGGGTCGCCGATTGATTTGGGGCCGTGGTGGTAATCGAAATTTCATAGGGGCCAATCCGCACCACATCCCCAGATTTCAAGCTCCTTTGGGTTTGGCGCTGGCCATTCACAAACACGCCATTGCTACTATTTTGATCCCCAATCCACAGTTGATCGGCCTGGAGAGCAATGAGGGCATGGTACCGAGAAACTTGGGAGCTATTGAGGGTTAATTTGGCGACAGGTTGTCCATTGGCGATCGCCGTCGGCATACTGTTGGAATCACGACCAATGGCAATGGGCAACCCCAGGGCTAAGGTTTGCACGTCGTTCGTGAGGGGATCTTTCCAGCTTAACCAGACCTGCTGCAATGTCGTCATGTCAATGAATTCTGAGGAGAAACAAGCGAAACCTTAGGATTGTGGCCGAGCTATCACCACCGTATTTGCTGCGGCTAGAGAAAATCCACACCAAGGGCATCCCTGTTTGAGCACCTGCTCATCATACCGAGAAACTCTACCACAGGATGGATTCGGACATTTTAGACCGTAGGCTGAGGCCGTATTGGGCACTTGGGGTTGGGGCGGGGCTGCCGCCTGAGCCTGGCCTGGCAACACCAACTGGGAGACCTGCAATTGAATGCGACCGAGTTGAATCTCGCTGCCCTGGGCTAGATTAGCCGTCCCTTGGGTGAGCTGGTAGCCATCAATGAGGGGGGGGTTGGAGGGGCGAAGATTTTGAATGAGTGCAGCATCTAAAGCCGCACTAAAAAATAATTCGACATGGAGAGAAGAAACACTGCGGTCAGTAAAGACAATGTCACATCGGGCTGGATCTCGACCAATCCGCAACTTCTGGGCAACTTTTGTGGTTGCAGCTTGGTGGAATGTGTAGTGGTGTAGATGATTTTGTAACGACCACTCTAGGGTTAATTTTTCCATTATCCTCAAGACTGACTGCGCGTAGCTGTCTAAGTATAGATTGGCTTTGTCTTCTGTCAAATTATAATAATCATCCGCTAAAAAGAAGCAGAAACTTTATGGTTTTTAATGGCCAGATGTTAGCTTTATTCATGCCGATTTAGTGATGCTCTTTGTCAAAAATTTAGTTTTTAAATCAATAGTTTTTTGAACAAATCAACTCTTTTCTATGGGAAATTGATCGACATTTAAAGGTGAATCTATTTTTCAACGACTGTCCTCAAGGATTTCTAAAAAGCGAATTATTTTTTTGGAGAAAAGACACTTTTTTTGATCCAGGCCAATCCTGCGGACGTATTTTGTTGGGGTCGATTCCCGATAAAATAGGCTTGAGTGAACTTTACGAAAAGAGCTTGGGAGCTGACTGGTATGCTAGCAATGTGCAAACGGCTAATGGCGATCGCCTTGGTTGTGGGGATTGTAAGTTTCGCCTGGGGCAATTTTGACCCACCAAAGGCCTGGGCTGTAGACTACAACAAGCGCACCTTTATTCAAGAAGATTTTTCCCACCAGGACTTGCGGGACAATAGTTACGATCTCTCTAGTCTCCGGGGCTGCGATTTTAGTTACTCAGACCTGCGGGGGGTGCGTTTTTTCTCGGCTAATCTCGAATTCGTCAACTTTGAAGGGGCTGATCTCCGGGGAGCCGTCTTAGATTCTGCCCGCATTGGCCACGCGAACTTTAAAAATGCCAACCTAGAGGGGGCTTTCCTCGCCAGCGTCAAAATTACGCCATCCACAGTCATTGAAGGGGCCGATTTCACCGATGCCCTGATCTTGGCGCGGGAAAATGACAAGCTTTGCGAACTGGCCAGCGGCACCAATCCCACCACAGGCCGTGACACCGCAGCAACCCTATACTGCCCCTAGGTATTTCCATTAAATTTCAAAGGCTGAATCACTGCCCATTGACCACCTGAGCGACCCTGGCGAGGTGGTTTTTGTTTGGGGTTTTATTGACTTTCAACGATCAATTCAGGGAAGCTGAAACAAAATATCTTGGGGTTTACCATGGCTGATTCTGGGCGCAATCCGTTGCAATATCTACCGCTTACCGTCGGGATGATCGGGGGAACTATGTTGATGGTGAACCGTTTACTGACTCCCGCCCTTAGTGATTCCCAGGCCCGTTCCGACGTGGTGGGGGTGATTCTCAGTGCTGTTTTGATTTTGACCACCTTGCTGTGGGAACAGATCCAGCCCAAGGCTCCAGAAGCGGTGATTCTAGAAGGAGAAGAGCAGTTTGAGCTGGCCGAAGATCTGCCGGACGCTGTCAAAACAGAACTGGCTTGGGCATCCCACCTACTGTTGACCAATACGGTGACGAAATCGGTGGTAGTTTACCGTGATGGCGAGACAATTCTGCGGCGGGGCATTTTTGGGGCGAAAAAAGAATTTAATATTGGGGCGATCGCCAAAAGAGTCCTCGAAACCCAAAAGGCAGTGTATCTGGTGACCTTAAAAATGTATCCGGGGCGGGTCGAATTTGATTATTTACCAGAAAATACCCAGGGCATTATTTGTCAGCCCCTCGGTGAAACAGGCCTCTTAGTTTTGGGGACAAATATTCCCCGCAGCTATACAAAACAAGATGAAAATTGGGTCGCAGCTCTTGCTGAGAAATTGGCGATCGCCCTTGCGGAGGTTTAGGGATTTTCGAGTGAAGAGTTTCCCATACAAATTAAATCTTAATAGAACAAAACCACCCAGAACCTACTTTCCTCAGAACTTCCGGAACCCTTTAACTAAGACTCTCTGGAGACATTAACTGAATCATCTTGCTGCCCGACTTGACAGTTTATTCAGTTAGGTTGCTCCCTGTTGCTACAGGTGGTTGGAAGTATGGATTTCGCGCTTGAGTGGTTTTGCTTCGTTCGACGAGACAGATATGCAAAGAAACAGCTTGGTTTATCTCCTTAACTAACTTTACTTTACTCAGACAGTGGCTGTTTTATCTGCCAGGGAAGTTAAGTTCTACCTAACTTCAATTCTTAATTTAACAGGGTTTCTTGACCAAAACAATTACTTTCAATGAAAGTTTATTCTTCACTGAGTAAGAACAATTTTTTCTGTGAAGAAAAGTAAATACTTGGCCTCAAGTTTACCCGGTCGATTTTCCAGGCGATCGCCCCCTTACACAAACGGCTATGGTAGCTTGGGAAAAGATTTTTCTTTGGGCCTGTCAATGCTCTACATCCAAGATTTGGTGTACCATCCTGCGGCAACGCCTGAGCCGATTTTGCAGCAGGTGAACCTCAAGTTAGCCCCCCAGGAAATGGGAATGATTGTGGGGCCGAGTGGCTCTGGGAAAACGACGTTACTCGAAATTTTGGCGGGCTTGGCCCAGCAGACCCAGGGGCAGATCCGCTGGCAAGAACAAACCTTAACAAATCTCCACTTGCAACAGTTGGCGGGCCTCGTGTTTCAATTTCCGGAGCGTCACTTTTGCGCCTCAACGATTTTAGAGGAAGTCAGGTTTGGCCATCCAGAATTACGCCTAGAACAAATCCAAGATGCTTTGGCGGAGGTGGGTCTCGAAAATTTGGATCTCAAGGCTTCACCCCATGCCCTGAGTGGCGGCCAGCAACGGCGTTTATCCCTCGCGGTGCAATTGATCCGCCAGCCAAACCTGTTGATGTTGGATGAACCGACGGCGGGCTTGGATTGGTCAATGCGATCGCAGTTGGCAAAATTACTGGCGAAACTCAAACAACATTGGACGTTGCTCATCGTCACCCACGATCCCCACGAGTTAGAGGCGATCGCCGACCGTTGTTGGCACATTGATCGGGGTCAAGTTACTGTGACAAAGGAGCCTGGGGCCGCAAATGTTCCTTAGAAACCAACTGTTCTAAGTGCCAATTGGCGGCAACTTTGGCAAGGGCTTGGGCATCCAACAGGTTTTCAGCGTAGGGCATCACCCCAAGCACCGGGATTTGGGTGAACTGTTGCACCATGGTCGGTGGCGTCAAAGCTTCAATTTGTCCCATGGCTTCGGGGGTACCGCAACTGAGGATGATTCCCTTGAGATTGACCTTCCGTTCCCGCGCCAAACTCACCTGGGCGATCGCCTGGCCAATAGAACCCAATTTCACTGGCACCACCAACAGCGTCGGCAACTTCCATTGCCCTGCCAAATCTGCCACCGTCAACTCGTCAGTTACAGGCGATCCTAAGCTCCCCAGGGACTCAGCAATGACAAAATCTTGAGCATTCCTCAAATCCTGGAGCTCCTGCCAGACGATTCCCAGATCAATGGCTTTTCCCTCTAGGCGAGCGGCCACCGGGGGCGCAACCGGGGTTTCATACTCCAAAGGCACCTTGAGAACTGTTCCCCCATCACAGAATTTTTCGTACCATTGGCGATCGCCGATCCCTGTCTGGAGTAGTTTGATTACCCCTAGCCGAGAAAAAGGAAGAAAATGACGCCAATAGGCAATCAGGGCCGAGCTGACCACTGTTTTCCCCACTTCCGTGTCTGTTCCCGCGATTAACAAGCAATTTTGCAGCATAGAAAAATTTCAAATTGAATTTAAAGGTTTATTGAGTACAATAGACCCTGAAGATCAGCACCTTCCTTAACAATTTTTTTATTTTCTATTAACCCTAATCTTTTTCAGTGGCGATGATTGCCCCCAATGGTTTTACCGTACCTATCCAGTCTAAAAAATGGGGCTAAGTAATTGTACTTTGGTAACACATATCATCGAAACGACCAAAAGGAGGATTATGGTGTCTGCACTGATCCCTTGGATGTCCTTTATCAAACCGAAAGAGAGGTTTATTCTGCTGTGAGCCACTCCGCCACCCTCGCCTTACAATCTGTTCTGCAAACCCCCACCGATAGCAACCGTCTCCGGATTTTTTCGGGATCGGCGAATTTGCCCCTAGCCAACGAAGTGGCCCGTTATCTGGGCATGGATCTTGGCCCCATGATCCGGAAGCAGTTTGCCGACGGTGAAATGTACATCCAGGTGCAAGAGTCGATCCGGGGTTGCGATGTTTACCTCATTCAACCCTCCTGCCGTCCGGTCAACGATCACCTGATGGAACTGTTGATCATGATCGATGCCTGTCGTCGGGCTTCGGCACGCCAAATCACAGCGGTGATCCCCTACTACGGCTATGCTCGCGCTGACCGCAAAACCGCTGGTCGCGAATCCATTACAGCGAAACTGGTGGCTAACTTGATTACCCAGGCAGGGGCCGGTCGGGTGCTGGCGATGGATCTCCATTCGGCGCAAATCCAAGGGTATTTTGATATTCCCTGTGACCATGTCTACGGTTCCCCGGTGATCATTGACTATCTCAAAAGCAAAAATTTAGAGGATATTGTGGTGGTCTCTCCCGATGTGGGGGGGGTGGCGCGGGCGCGGGCCTTTGCTAAAAAGTTAGACGATGCGCCCCTGGCCATTATTGATAAACGTCGCCAGGCCCACAATGTCGCCGAAGTGATGAACGTCATCGGGGAAGTTAAAGGAAAAACCGCGATCCTTGTTGATGACATGATCGACACCGCTGGGACGCTCCAGGAAGGGGCCAGACTATTGAAGAAGGAAGGGGCCAAGGAAGTGTATGCTTGTGCGACCCATCCAGTCTTCTCTGGGCCTGCGGTGGAACGGCTCTCTAGTGGCCTGTTTGAGGAAGTTATCGTAACCAATACGATTCCGGTGCCTGCCGATAAGCAATTTGAAGAACTGACGGTGCTGACGGTGGCCAATCTCCTCGGTGAAACCATTTGGCGCATCCACGAAGAAAGTTCTGTGAGCAGTATGTTTCGGTAAATTTTGGCTTGGCTAGAACAATCAATTGATTTTGGGGAGGGAAAGATCATTTGTCCCTCTTTTTTTTAGGCAATTTTCAACCAAAGGCGATCGCCCCCGGTGATCCAAAAGAATCTTCTACAATGGGGAGCGGCCGTTATTCTCAAATTGTGTTTAGAAAGTTTTATGGTAGTTGAGCAAATCCTGGATCTCGCCAAACAGAAGGGTATCGAAGCGGAGGTGTACTACCGCAGTAGCCGTGATACTCCCATCGACTTTGAGAATAATCGCCTCAAGTCCCTCGAAACTAAAGCGAGCCAGGGGGTCGCCCTGCGGGTGGTCGTCGATGGAAAATTGGGCTTTGCCAGTGCCACGGATTTAACGCGCCTCGAAGATGTCGTCGATGCGGCGATCGCCACGGCAGAAATCGGTGATCCGGTGGATTTTGAGTTTGCCAAGGATTTTCAAGGGGTTGTCCCCGAAAGCGATTATGTGCTGCCAGAAACCGCGAAACTGGTAAAAATTGGCGAAACCCTCATCGAAAAAGTACGGGCTTACAACGACGATATTCTCGTCAGTGCGGGATTTCATATCCGCTCTGGTCAGACCAAACTGGCCACTACCAGCGGCGTCTATGGCGAACGCAACAGCAAAATTGTTAGTGCCAGCCTGGGCGGAAATCTTGTCCAGGGGGAAGATTTTCTCAATGCCTACGGTTACGATGTCGCCAAGGATGGGGAACCGGATTACGACAAAATCCTCGCCACCCTCATCGAAAAATATACCAACGCCGAAAAAGCAGCCCAAATCACCAGCGGTCAATACCCGGTGCTGTTTACCCCCAGGGCGGCCCTCAGCGCCATTGGCGGCCTGTTTGATACGATTCTCTCCGGTCAAGTGGTGGTGCAAAAAGCCTCGCCCCTCGCCGGAAAAATTGGCGAACAACTCTTTGGCGATCGCCTAAGCATTTACGAAGATCCGACCATCGGTGTTTCCGCCTGTCCCTTTGATGACGAAGGTACCCCCACCCAGAAAAAAACCTTTATCGAAAATGGTATTGTCCAGCAATTCTATTGGGATCGCCAGTGGGCCGCCCGGGGCAACGCCGAGGCCCAGGGGAACGGTTTCCGGGGCGGTCTTTCTCGTCCCAGTCCCGACATGGTGAATTTCTGCATGGGGGCCGGGAAAACCCCGTTAACGGAGCTGATCAAGGGCATGAAGGAAGGCGTGATCGTTGATCAAGTGTTAGGAGCGGGTCAGTCTAATCAGCTAGCTGGAGAATTTTCCGTGAACCTCGACCTCGGTTACAAAGTCGAAAACGGCGAAATTGTCGGTCGTCTGAAAAATACCATGGTGGCGGGCAGCATCTTCGAGGCCTTTGCAGATTTAGTTGATTTTAGTGACACCTGCGAATGGGTTGGTGGTAGTGCTTATATGCCAGCGATTCTGTTCGGCAAGTTGGGGGTTGCGTCCAGGGCGGTTTAAAATTGCCATACTTGCCCCTGCATTGTGAGCGATGATGCCTGTGAAATCTGTGATCCGATTGCTGAGTCTCTGTTGTGTGTGTGTCCTCTGCCTGGCGGGTTGTGTGGACTATGATGTGGAGATCGCCTTCGACCACCAGCACCATGGCGAAATTCACCAGCATCTCCAGTTGGGGGATGAGTTTACGAACTTTAATCAGCAAGAAGCAAAGCACTGGCTCAAAAGTGTGGAAAAACGCGCCAGGGGGCTCCATGGTTCTACCCAGCGGCTCTCGACCCAGGAGTTGGATGTACGAATTCCCTTCCACAATGGGGCAGATTTAGTAGAAAAGTTCAATGACTTTTTTAACCCGGAAGGACAAAATCTCCAGGCGACAGATTTAGATTTGGTACAACTCAAATCGGCGATCGCCCTTGAACAAAAGAACTGGCTTTTGTTTGAACGTAACCGAGCCACTTTGGACGTAGATTTGCGGGCCTTGGGCGTTTTGTCCCAGCGGGGCAGTTTGATCCTCAGTCCCGGTTCCCTCCTGGATTTAGACGTCAGCCTAAAAACGCCTTTGGGAGCACGGGTGATTAATCGCAACACAACGGCGGCGCCCGTCACCCGCAAGGAAGGCGATCGCCTAATTTGGACATTACAACCGGGGCAGCTCAATCATCTGGAAGTGGCCTTTTGGGTGCCCAGTTGGGTGGGCCTTGGCTCCGGGGGCTTAATCGCATTGTTATTCCTGGGTTATTACCTAAAATATCGCCGTTTGCCAGTGTAGTTGCTGATCTATCGCTATTGTTAAATCAATTGCCCTTATCTTTTGCGTCCTATGGTTGCCACCCAAGCCGAACCCTTGATTGAATTGCGGGGAATTTCCAAGGCCTTCGGGTCAAATGTCATTCTCGATGATGTTGACTTGAGCATTTATCGGGGAGAAGCCCTCGTGATTATTGGCCCCTCTGGTACGGGGAAATCCACCATCCTGCGAATTATTGCGGGACTACTGGCAGCAGATGCAGGGGACATTTATATCAATGGCATCAAGCGCCGGGGACTGATCGAGGATGGTAACGATCCCATTGGGATCAGCATGGTCTTCCAGCAGGCGGCCCTCTTCGACTCCCTCACCGTGGCGGAAAATGTCGGTTTTTTGCTCTATCAACATTCAAACCTGTCTGCGAGAACCATTCGCGAATTGGTAGAAGAACGGTTGGATATGGTGGGGTTGTCAGGGGTCGGCGATCGCTACCCATCCCAACTCTCTGGGGGGATGCGCAAACGGGTTAGCTTTGCCCGGGCAATCATGGCCAACCCCGATAATCCCAAGGACAATCCCGAAATTATTTTGTACGATGAACCCACCGCTGGCCTTGATCCCATTGCCTCAACGGTAATTGAAGATCTCGTGCGCCATCTCCAGCAAATGCAAGGGGTTTGTGGCACCTACGTGATGGTCAGCCACCAGGACAGCACGATTCGTCGCACCGCTGATCGGGTTATTTTTCTCTATGGCGGTAAGATCCAATGGACGGGGACAGTGGCAGAAATTGACCAGACCGATAATCCCCTCGTGCGCCAGTTTTTTGACGCGGCGGTGGAAGGCCCCATTAAAGTTATCGGCTAAAATTCATCCTCCCCCATACAATAAAACGTAAATTTATCCCCCCTACTGACGAATCCAATGCGATCGCGTACCCTCAAAGAAGGCTCCCTCGGTTTATTTATTTTCGCTGGACTCTCCCTGCTCGGCGTCGTGCTCATCTGGCTGACAGGGGCAACCCTGGGGAAACGCACTTATTCGATTAATGTCCGCTTTGACAATGCCAATGCGATGCAAGAGGGGGCGATCGTCCGCTACCGGGGCCTGGAGGTGGGGCGCATCATTGACGTACAACCTTCTAGCAATGGCGTTGAGATCCAAATTCAAATCCAAACCCCCGATCTGATCATGCCGCGAGAGGTCGTGGTCGAGGCCAACCAAGGGGGACTTATCGGAGAAACCTCCCTCGAAATTATTCCCCAAACAGAATTAACCCAAGCAGAAATGGCCCAGAGTCCCTTCGCAGCGGACTGCCCGGAAAAAGGAGCAATTCTCTGTGATGGTACAACCCTAGAGGGGGTGATCGGGGTGAGCTTCGAGCAGGTGCTCCGCAACACCACTAAATTTAGTGAACTGTATGGTGATCCAGAGTTCTTTGAAATTGTGCGTACCTTGGCAGACAATTCCAGTGATGCGGCGGCCCAGGTGGCGATCCTTACCGAAGAATTAGCGCTGTTATCTCAGGAAGTGCGGGGGGAAGTGGATAATTTTGCCGAGAATGCCCAAGCCATTAGTGATGCGGCAGTGACCAGTTCCAATCAACTCAACCGCACCCTCGAACAGGTGAATACGCTAACAGGGAATTTTAATAGCCTTGTGGTCGAAAATCGCCAGGCCCTGGTGGGTACCCTCAATAGCATTGGGCGCACCAGTGATCAAATGCAGCGTACTTTGGCTTCCTTTGATACAACCCTCGATACGGTCAATCAAAATCTCAGTGCAGCAAATACCGAGGAAATTTTGGATAATCTCACGGTGCTAACGGCCAACGCGGCAACGGCTTCGGAAAATCTCAAGGATGTCTCAACGGCTCTGAACGATCCAACCAATGTGTTGATGTTGCAAAAAACCCTTGATGCAGCCCGGGTCACCTTTGAAAATACTCAAAAAATCACCTCAGACCTGGATGAGCTAACCGGAGATCCGCAGTTTCGGAAAAATCTCATTGATTTGGTGAATGGTCTCAGTCAGTTGGTTTCCTCGACGGATCAACTGCAACAACAGATTCAGGTGGCTAATCGCATTGAGCAACAGCGCCCCATTTATAACCAGCAACGACAAATCTCGTTACGCTCCAAGTCCCAAAACCCAGACCAAGGTCAGTCCAGAAATTAACCAGACAGAAATCGGCTGGAGACTTTCGGCAAAGATAAGAACCATTTTCAGAGATTGGATAATTTTTTTCTCAAAAACTCTTGGCGATCGCCAAATGAGTATGCTATATTCGTTCAAGTCAAAACGAGCGGATGTGGTGGAATTGGTAGACACGCACGCTTGAGGGGCGTGTGGAGCGATCCTTGCGAGTTCGAGTCTCGCCATCCGCATACCATAAAAAACAGAAAGCCTTCCCAAACCTCAAGGGAAGGTTTTTTTGTGTTTCAAGTTAGCCTGAAGGATCAGCAGCAGCAAGGTGTTGCTGGAGAAATTCGCACAGGAGTTTTACCTTGGTGGAAAGATGGCGATTGATGGGATAGAGGGCATAGGTACTGAGGGTGCGGTGATTGTATTCAGGCAAGACCACCGTGAGTTGTTCTGTCCAGGGGGCTGCATCGAGGATAAATTGGGGTAACTGGGCAATGCCTAGGCCCGCTGCCGCGGCGATCGCCAATGCTTCACCGTTGTTCGCACAAAAAGAGCCGGACACGTTAACAGAAACTTCCCCTTGGGGGCCGACCAAATGCCAGGTATTGCCTGTGGGGCCGTAGCGCAAACAGTTGTGGTGAGCCAGATCCCCAGGACTTTGGGGGATACCATGGCGTTCTAGGTAGCTGGGGGCCGCACAGAGGATTAATTTTGTCTCACAGAGGGGATGACTAATGAGACTGGCCGATTCGACGGGTTCAGCGATCCGAATCACGAGGTCATAGCCTTCGGCGATCGCATCCACAAACCGATCCTCTAGGGTGAGTTGGATCTGCACCTGGGGATATTGGGCCATGAATTTTGCCACGAGGGGCGCCACCTGCATCTGGCCAAAGGTCATCGGCGCATTTATCCGTAACAAGCCTTTGGGTTCCCCGTGGAGTTGTGATGCAGCTAACTCTGCCTCCTCTAGATCCGCCAAAATCTGGACACATTTTTCATAGAAGGCCAAGCCCGTAGGAGTCGGTGTTACCTTGCGGGTACTGCGGTGGAGGAGTTGCACTTGGAGTTGATTTTCGAGGGCAATCACCAGTTTATTCACCGCCGATCGCCCAACATTCATCTGCCGCGCCGCCGCCGCGAATCCTCCCGCTTCCACCACCTGGGTAAAAGCATACAGACTGGCTAATTTATCCATGGCTTATTGTTTCTTTTTGAGATACATTTTGCATATAAAATAGCTTATTGTCTTTTATTTGGCGGCAATCTAAAATAGAAGCAATCACCTAAACCCGCTAAAAAACGCCTCGGAGGTTTTTATGATTCAACTCCGTCCCTCTGCTGAAAGGGGTCGTGGCAAACTAGATTGGCTAGAGAGCTACTTTAGTTTTTCGTTTTCCCAGTACTACGATCCGGCCCACATGAATTTTTCTAACCTGCGGGTGATCAATGAAGATTACATTGCCCCAGGCAAAGGATTCGCCACCCATGGCCACCGCGATATGGAGATTGTCACCTATGTCCTCGAAGGGGAATTGGCCCACAAAGACAACATTGGCAATGGTTCGATTATTCGCCCTGGGGATGTGCAACGCATGAGCGCAGGTACTGGCATTTTGCACAGCGAATTTAATCCCTCGTCAGAACAGCCTGTGCATTTATTGCAGATTTGGATTACCCCCGATCAACTGGGTGTAGAACCAAGCTACGAGCAGACCTATTTCGCCCCGGAAGAAAAAGAAAATCAGTTACGGATTGTTGCTTCCCCCGATGGCCGCGATCGCTCTGTAAAAATTCACCAGAATGCTTCGATTTACGCGGCACTGCTCTCTACCGGAGCCACGGTTACCCATCCATTAGCGGCGGGCCGTCGTGCTTGGCTACAAATTGTCAAAGGAAGCCTCACGGTTAATGGCGTTAGGATGGAAGCGGGCGATGGCGCTGGCATTAGTGGTGAAACAGAACTGATTTTTGCAGGTCAAGGGGCCGAGACGGAATTTTTATTGTTTGATTTGCCCTAGGTCAGCCGAGTTTGTTGCTCACAGTTTATAGAGGAAAAATGAATATGGCTAAACCAACGATTGCAGCCAAAAAGCCCATGACGCTGGAACTTGAGGCCGGCGATTATTTCTGGTGTGCCTGCGGTCAATCTGCAGATCAACCCTTTTGTGATGGCAGCCACAAAGGCACGGAATTCAAGCCCCAAAAGTTCACCCTAGAAGAAAAGAAAAAAGTGACCTTGTGTCTTTGTAAGCACACTCAAGATCCACCGTTTTGTGATGGCAGCCACGCAAAACTATAGGATGATGCGCGCACGGTGACGCAGCCAAGAATCATCGGTTTGACGGGGGGCATTGCGACGGGAAAAAGTACAGCAAGACTTACTTGACCCAACGCTACCAGCTCCCCATTTTTGATGCCGATATTTATGGCCGTGCGGCGATCGCCAAAAATCGCCAAAATGAAAAACAATCAGCATATCAGTTTTTTTCTTGGATGAATTGCTGGAAAAGGCAGCGGCGATCATTGGTAAGCAACTGCGACTTGAGTTAAATGCTCTTCAAGCATCTGTGATCATAGTATTGACCGCTATTCTGTAGTCAAAGTCTACGGTAATATTCTGGTAGATTTGGGTTGTTATGCTGCAGGTGCGGTATGACTCCTAGTTAGGTTCAAGAATGCTCGTTGGAGTTTATTGAGATAAAGGAATTTTCGAAGTGAAAACCTGCATCTACTGTAAGACCGATAAAAATGATGATGAGTTTACATTAGAACATGTGATCTCACAGTTTTTAGGTGGCGCGCAGGCACCTGACTACCTGAAAACAAGAAATGTATGTGCTACGTGTAATAGTAATCTGGGGTTGTTTGTAGATGCATCCTTTGAAAAAGACTTTTTGGTTTTTAATACATTAAACGAAGCGGCATATTCCTTTTTCGATCCTGATAGTCCAACTCCACTTCCTTTAAAAAATATGGGGATATCTGATCTTATCCCTCCAAATATGAAAGAAGAAGAAATATGTGAGTGCTGGATTGGGCCTTTAGGTGAACAAATATATTGGATTCGTCCTTCGGACGAACGGATGTATTGGTACTCCGGGGGCAACCCAAGAACAGTAAAAAAAGTAAGGACCAGAGCCTACTTTATATGGTCAGAGCGATCTCAAAAGAATCCAATAATTACTTGGCTATCTTTCGAAGATGCGTTTAATGGTAGAAAAGTTAGAAAGGTGTCATGCACTGAAGTTGCAGGGGCTAGTTTAGCGGACATTGGCTTTTCTGAGCCGGACGAGTTGGATTTAAAACGGATTGCGTATTTCAACAAAAAGTGCAGTAACGGTCAGGAGCGAAAAAACCGATTGTCAATGTACCTTCGTTATGATGTTCGGTTTATGGCTAAGCTGGCAATTGGTCTTGGTCATGTCTTATTTGGAGAGAAATTCGATAATTCAAACTATACCAAAGAGCTACATAAAGCTCTTTGGTATAAAGAGGGCGATCCAGAGCCAGGCATAGTGGGTCGGAACAACCTGGGTCAGGACAATGAATTCCTAAAAAAAGAGTGCGGGTTCACGCATGGGGTAACGCTAACAATCTTGCCTTCTTCAAAATATGTCGTTCTTAATCTTAATATTTCAAGAAAAATGAATTGGGTTATAGGGATTGCTGAAATCGAAGATGTCAAAGAATGTATTGGGGAGGATTTGAAGCATGGGTTGTGCGTGCTGTTATTTAAGCCCCTTGGCAAAGGTATCAGTCTGCCGTTACCTGAGCTAATTGCTCACAACTCAAATAATATACTTCACCCAAAGCTCGTCGAAGTCAAAAATCTTGCCGGTAAGGGGATCTGTTACTTTGAAAACCTATGAAGAACCTAACAATTACATGCACTTGAACCGCAAAATGCGCTACTCGTTCCTCGCTCTACTTTTTATGGCCGGTGATGTGAAGCGTTATGGTGCTGACAGAAAATGAAAATATCTGAAATATTCGCAGACGAACCTACGCAATGGGGATTCCGAAGTGATCCATATCTTTGGTGTGAGTTGAAAGAAAGACTAGATAAAATTGATATGCCAGACACACCTGAACAACTCAAAAGCATCATCGAGAAGGAATACGAAGTAGCGACAGGTCACTCCATAAATCATAGAGAACATTTCATCGTCGAAAGATTTATGCATGGCGGCCTGTCTAGTGGCGGGATAAGCCCTGAATTTTGGCATGACTGCGGAATTCCACTGTTGGTGAAACGTCATGTCGCACCATAAAGTGACAAAACCAAGAATCATTGGTCTGACGGGGGGCATCGCGACGGGAAAAACTACAGTAACGACTTATTTAGCCCAACGCTACCAGCTCCCCATTCTTGATGCAGATGTTTATGCCCGTGAGGCGATCGCCCCTCCCTCCGCAATATTGACGCAAATTTTTACCCGCTACGGTGCAGGGATTCAAAACGCCGATGGTTCCCTCAATCGCCAAGCTTTAGGGGACATTGTTTTTAACGATCCCGACGAAAAACTGTGGCTTGAAACCCAGATTCATCCCTACGTGCGCCAGCGTTTCCGTGAAGCCTTAGCAACCATTCAGGAGACACAAGCCACGGTAATTTGCGCGATCCCACTGCTGTTTGAGGCGCAGTTAACGGATTTTGTCACGGAAATTTGGGTGGTTGCCTGTACGCCTGAGCAGCAGTTGGCGAGGCTCCAGCAACGTAACCAGTTAAGCATTGCCCAGGCCCAAGCGCGGATCGCCAGCCAGATGCCCCTCGCCGAAAAAATCCAGCGCGCTGATGTGGTGCTTGATAATTCTTTGGATCTTGCAACACTCCATCACCAAGTTGATCGAGCCCTTAAAAGAGGTTGCTAAAATGAGCGGTGAAATCATTTTAAGGTAGCTGCGATGACCATTTGGGTAAATGAACAAATTGATCCAACGGGCATTCTTCAAGCTTGTATCGCTTGTCAAAATGAAGAAGCCGCGAAGGATTGCCATGAGCAATGGAAACAAAAACTTGCCACGGATAAAACCACCATCGGCTGGGAAGCAAAAATCCGCACCGTTGATTCTTGGGATGATGTGCCCGTTAATGCCCTAAAGCTTAGTTTTTAAAATGTATTTCAAAGGCGATCGCCCCGAATTTTTCGTGACAAATTTTTCGTTGTAACCCACCCCGAAAAGCCATGAGCCCAAAACGACGGATGCGCTGGAGTTGGTGGAAAGACGCACCGCGCAATGTCAGTGAAAATGAATATGCCAAATTTGAATTCCTCGTGCTGGGGGCGATCGCCAGTGGTGGTTTAGCGGTGATCTCTTTGGTGATGGGGCTAACGGGCCAAGCTCTCAAAACATCTCAGGAACTTGCCCAGGTGGAGTCGCTTTCGGTACAGGCCGCCAGTGAAGCAACGACGAATCGCGATCTCATTAAGCTCGAAGGCTACCTTGTGGCGGACAATCCGCCGACGCTGCCCGATGATCCCGCCCTACAGGTCATTCAGGGCAAAATTGCGCTCACAGCCCGCAATGGCCCTAGTGCTGCCGAAGATACGATCCAAAAGGTGCTGTTTACTTGGGAAGCCGCCGTTGAGCAGGTTTTTTTGAGTGATGGGGAGACTCGCATTCCCTTGGCGATCGCCCTGGAGCAATTGCCCTTCCCGGCGGCGCAACCGGAGCCTGACCAGCGCCCCAAGATTGAACGCACCGGAGAATCTGCTCGCTTAAGTAAACCCAAAGCCATTACCTACGCCGATCAAACCTTTCCCCTCACTGCCGCAGACTGGGACAGGCTTGATTACATTACGACGGATTTAGATCGTCGCGTCCTGCCCCACGGCCAAACGATCACGGTGGTGGCGGCCCTGCGGGATCAACAATTGGTCGATCCCCTGGGAGACCGTTTAAAAATTGTCCTCGGCACCGAAGCAGACATTCGCCGCACCGGGGAGCGCTTCGGTCGGATTCTGACGGTAATTTGGCTTCCCTTGGCGATCGCCAGTTACCTCTGCGGTAAAAAAGCAGCCCAGCTCAATCAAGACTTTCTCGAACGCTCCCAGCAATAACCCAAGCCATCGGTCAATCCTGAGAAAGTACGCTAAGTTGAATAGGAGCTGTTGTTTATCTTTCCCGACACATGGCAAACCAGAGCCCCCCGAATTTGGCGATCGCCTATGTCCATTTCTATGTAGACGATCTGGATTATTGGCAAACCTGGTTTCAAACAAAATTTCAACTCAACATCACCGCTCCCCAAGCAACATTTCCGTTTTTACCTGAGAACACCATTCAACTCAGTAGCCCAGAGTTAACCCTGATGCTCTCGGCACCCCAATCCCCTGCCGATCCGGTCGCCCAGTATTTAACCCATCATCCCTGTGGTGTTGCGGATGTCGCCTTTTATATTGACCAAAAAGCTTTTTTTCAACCAAAAAATACTGATCAATCTGTTACCGTATTACGCAATAATGTTGGGTTTCAACACACCCTTATTTATCGAGATACAGTTCCTAGAACGAATACCCAAATCGATCATTTAGTGCTCAATGTACCAGTAGGAAAACTTCAAGAAACGGTGCAATGGTACGAAGATAAATTTGGGTTTAACCGTCAGCAAACTTTTACGATCAAAACCAACTATTCCGGCCTCGCTTCCCAGGTTCTTTCCCATCCCAGCGGAATTCAACTACCCATTAATCAACCGGGAGACTGCTGTGAAAATCCGGAAACGGCACAGCGTTCCCAAATCCAAGAATTTATCGAGTTTAATCGTGGTGCTGGGATTCAACATATCGCCCTAAAATACAAAAACTTACCGGAGCAAATCGGGCACTTTCGCCGGACAAATATGGCATTTCTCGACGTTCCGGCCACCTATTACAAGAATCTCTATGATCGCTATCCCCACCTAGAAACATTACCCCATTGGCCCCAAATTCAACAGGAAAAAATCCTCGTGGATGTGGTGCGATCGCCTAAGGAAATGCTCCTACAAATTTTCACCCAGCCCATTTTTAAAGAGCCGACATTTTTCTGGGAATTTATTGAACGCAAACAACAGGCCCAGGGGTTTGGCGAAGGGAATTTTCAAGCATTGTTTGAAGCCATTGAACAGGCCCAACGGCAACGGCTGGTTTCCCCTCGCCCCTAAATGTCCGGCCAATAGAACTAAGCCGCTTCGGGATGTTCGATAATGCCGCCCCCCAGCACCCGATCACCGTCATAAAGTACGGCCGCCTGACCAGGGGTAATCCCGAATTGGGGTTCTTCAAAAACCAGTTTGAGGCGATCGCCTTCTAGCGGAATCACCGTCACAGGCACCGCACCACTGCGATAACGCACCTGCACCTCTGCGCGGATGGGGCTTGTAATGCCTGGGAGCGCCAACCAATTCATGCGCTGTACCGTACATTCAGACTGACCAGCGCGATCGCGGGTACTCACCACTACCCGATTCATCACATTATCTAGCTTCACCACATAGAGGGGTTCCGGGGCGGCAATGCCCAAGCCCTTTCGTTGGCCAATGGTGTAATGATGGATACCCGTATGGTGTCCCAGTACTTTCCCATCAAGATCGACGATCTCCCCTTCCCGCTGTTCGATATATTTATCCAAAAAAGTTTTCATCGAGCCGTGGGCTTCAATGAGGCAGAGGTCTTGGCTTTCTGGTTTTTTTGCCGTCGAAAGCTGCATTTCCGCCGCAATTTGCCGGGTTTCGCCCTTGGTCATTTCCCCCAAAGGAAACAGCGTCCCCGCCAGCATTTCCTGGGTGAGATCATAGAGAAAATAGGATTGATCTTTATGGCGATCCACCGCCCGCAACAGTTCATAGCGTCCGGTTTGGTCGTTGTAACGAATTCTGGCATAGTGGCCCGTCGCAATCTGATCAATGCCCAGCTCTGCCTTGGCCCATTGCAACATTGGCCCAAATTTCACCATCCGATTGCATTGGGAACAGGGTAAAGGTGTCACCCCCACTTCATACCCAGACACAACATAATCAACAATGTATTTCTGAAACAAATCACGGCTATCCACGATGTGGTGGGGAATGCCCAATTGCTCACAAATATCTGCCGCATCCACCATCCCCTCCGAGCAACATTGACCTTTACCTTTCATCAGCCAGAGGGTGACCCCTTCGACAGTATAGCCCTGGCGATGGAGAATCCCTGCGGTGACGGAACTGTCTACGCCCCCTGATAACCCAACTGCAACTTTACCCATGGCCTTATCTGATCTCAATATCTTTTTTGGTGAATTGCCTACAACTAGATAAATGCACTGCCTGATGTGCCTAGCGATTTACCATTGTACTGGTATCCCCTCGCTGCTGGGCTGTGTCGCTCCCTAAGGATGTGCTGAACTTGTTGATCACTTAGGGGATGACTTCTGTGGTGACTTGTTTTTGGGCCGACCCTGTCACCACCAATTGATTTTGTTTGAATTTGCCCACGGCGCGATCGCCATTGAGTTTGACCCGTGGGTTAGTCTGTTCATAAACCACATTGCCCACGGCCACCACTTCCTCGGCGGTGAGATTCCAATCCACTTGGTTGGCCTTGAGGGAGGTGGGGGGATCTTCGCCCGTTCCCCTGACCGCACCGCTTAATTGCGCCTGTTGAGTCTTGAGATTGTAGCGTCCTTGGTTGCCTCGAAATTGGACTCGTTCGGCGGTTTGGGTGAGTTGTACAGAATCTTGACCTGTAATGATACCCGCTTGGATATCCCAGGTGGCGGCTCCGCTGGCAAACTGAATCTCTGGGTCAAGGCTATTTAACAAAACATTGCCACTGACAATAATTTTCTGGGCTTTGAGTTGGGCTTCACCTTGATCTGCCCGGAGGCGATCGGTGATTGTTTCTGCGGTGTAACGCTGGACAGTGAGGCCCTCGGCGGCGGTAATTTTATCTTCAGCCACGAGCCAATTGAGCTTGCTGCCTTGGAGTTGGAGGGGGGGCTCCACAATGACCACCTCGACGGTATCGGCGAGTTCTAAATCCTGGCGATCGATGAAATATTTACCCTGTTTGGCGCTGAGTGTGCCGTTGGGATATTTGGCTTGGAGACCCGTGGTGATCTGGAGGATGAAATTGGCGGGTTCCCACTCGGCTTTCTCGGTTTCAAAGACGGCCCCCTGACGATTATCCGTAACCAAAACCCCTGATTCGAGGATAATGCGATCGCCATCGTTAATCACCTGGCCCTTGTTCGCCTGGAGACTGAGGATCACTTCCCCATCTTGGTAGAGATTCCCCACGAGCTTGGTGAGGGTGGCGGCTTTGCGGTCTTGGCTATAGATGGCTTCTTCGGCCTGGATTTTCCAGAGAATATTTCCCTCGGCATCGGATTGTTCGAGGAGGGCATCTTCGACGATGAGGCGATTTTCGGAATTTTGGCTTTGGGGTTCTGTTTCCGTCGCTGGCGGGCTATTGCGACAGGCCGTTATTCCCCCAAGATTCCCCATCAGGAGTAGTGCTAAGGCGAATATTTTTGGCGATCGCCCCCATTTCCATCGACACAAACGCACCATCACCTTTACTTACTCATGACTGGGTAACTCAATTGTGCCACCACCACGATCTTCCATTAGCCTTGGTTCCGAAAACTGGCCCCGATGGAGCTTTTGGATATCCGTCTGGATTTGCTCTAGGTCAATGTAACGGTCTGCCACATTAATCAAACTATCGCTAGTCATCGATCGCAGGCTAACCACCTCAACCCGTGCCCCCCGATAGCTGACCGCATCCACCGCATAGGCCAGATCCCCATCACCACTGACGAGCACCGCCGTATCATAGGAGCCCACGAGGGCCATCATATCCACTGCAATTTCCACGTCCAAATTGGCTTTTTTCGAACCATCCGGCAGTTGCACTAAATCCTTGGCGATGACCCGATAACCATTGCGGCGCATCCACAACAAAAAGCCTTGCTGTTTTTCGTTAGCCCGGTCAACCCCTGTGTAGAAAAAAGACCGCAGTAGCCGTGACCCGCCCGTTAAACGATAAAGAAGTTTGCTGTAGTCGATTTCGATGCCTAATTGCAGCGCTGCATAGAATAGATTAGAACCATCGATAAAGATCGCAACACGACCTCGATTTTCAAGTACCTGTTCAGGCGAGAAAACCGGATCGCTACCAAAGTGATCCAGCATTGTGATTATGCCTCTTGAGATTTTATTAAAACGAAAATATTTATGAAACAGTTTTTATAAAAAAATAGATGCCCCATTGTAAAAAAGGGAAACCCAATAACTAAGCTTACTGAGAAAGCTGGAACTTCGTCAAAACTTTTATCATTCCCTCGGTTTTGGGGCTGCGCTTAGGCGGAGGCTTCAGGGACTTCAAGGCGGGCAAAGATAGGCTGGGCTTTCGTTAGGGTTCGTTCAGACCAAGGCAGACCCCAGCGGCTATGGCTGGCAAAGGGAGCCAGATTGACAAGGTCTTCAGGGCGATTGAAGTCCCCAGGGAAACCTAATTGACGATAAATTTGATTGCTGAGATTGGGGATCACCGGGGAGAGTAAATAGGCCGCCAGACGTACGGATTCTAGGATCGTCAAGAGAATTTCCTCGACTTGGGCTTGTTCTCCCGCTTTAAATAAGGCCCAGGGGGCGCGGTCATCGATGTATTTGTTGCTGGCTTGGATGAGTGCTAATACCTGCTGACAGGCGGCGGTAAAGTTGAGGTTGTCGTAGGCGGCACAGGTGCGATCGCCAAGGGTTTCCCCAAGGGCCTTGAGGGGGTGGTCGACGGGAATAGTGCCGAGATCTAAGTTCGGAATTTCGCTTTTGCAGTATTTTTTCAGCATACCTAGGGTGCGGTTCAGCAAATTCCCCAGGTCATTGGCCAGGTCAGCATTGACCACATTCACGAAGCGAGTTTCGTTAAAATCACCGTCTTTGCCTAATTCCACTTCCTTGAGGAAGTAGTAGCGCAGGGCATCGGCACCATATTGATTCACTAGGGCAATCGGGTCGATGGTATTGCCGAGGCTTTTACCCATCTTGAGACCATTTTTGGTGAGAAAGCCGTGGCCAAATACTTTATCGGGCAGGGGCAGGTTTGCTGACATGAGCATCGCTGGCCAGTAAACTGCATGGAAGCGCAGAATATCTTTACCAATTAAATGGAGGTTGATCGGCCACCATTTTTTCAGGGCATTTTCGAGGGTGGCTGCTTCCCCGTCTTCTAACAGAGCCGTGACATAACCCAACAGCGCATCAAACCAAACATAGATCGTGTGGTTCTCGTCGGTGGGCACCGGAAAGCCCCAGTCGAGATTAACGCGGGAAATTGAAAAATCCTGCAGTCCCTGCTTTACAAAGTTGATCACTTCGTTGCGACGGCTGGCGGGCTGGATGAAATCGGGATTGTCGCTGTAGAGGGCTTCGAGTTGGGCCTGATATTTAGACAGACGGAAAAAGTAGTTTTCTTCGTCCCGCCACTCGGCCTGTTTGTTGGTGTGGATCGCGCAGTGATGGTCTTTGATCAGGTCTTTTTCTTCTTTAAATTCTTCGCAGGCAACGCAATACCAACCTTGCTGTTGGGCGAGGTAAATGTCGCCGTTGTCCCAGACCCGCTGGAAAAATTCAGCAACAATTTTTGCGTGGTTAGGGGCGGTGGTGCGGCTAAAGCGGTCGTATTGAATGTTGTAGTGTTGCCAAAGATCCTTGAAGCTGCCGATGATTTCGTCGCAGTGTACCTGGGGATCAACGCCTTTTTCTTGGGCAGTGCGCTGGATTTTTTGGCCATGTTCGTCGGTGCCTGTGATAAAGAGCACGTCATCCCCTTTGAGGCGATGGAAACGGGCGATCGCATCGGCCACCATCGTTGTGTAGGCACTGCCAATGTGGGGCACGTCATTGACGTAATAGAGGGGAGTTGTCAGGGCAAAACGAACGGGAGAAGTCATACAGGGGCGATCGCCTAGGAATAAATTCAATACAAATTTTTGTCGCTACTGTTTTAAACCAAGGGCAAGACAGCAGGCACATTCGCCCTATTTTACAAGGTTCTCGCCCGGCTCCCAATGAAAATTTTTTTAGGCTCACCGCTCCCTAGAAATCCGTCGGGGCCACTTGCCGATAGATGTAACGAACAATCCAACTGGCGAGGAAGCCTAACAGCGCATAGATCACAATTGCAATGAGAAGATTGACATCAAAAATATTCGTGCCCAGGGTTGCATCGGTGCGTTCTACCGGGCTGATAAACAGCGTTGAAAAAGGCGAGACAAAAGGCCCCGAAAGAGCATAGATAAATTTTGCAAAGGTATTTTCTGGGTTGGCGCCGGATAGCCGCAGGAAAAACCGCAAGACTAACAGCACTTCCAGTAAACCCACGAGAATGTAAATGCTATTTTCGATGCGCCTAAACAAAACCCTCTTCCGAATCGCATCCACTTTTTGCTGTTCTTGGCGCAGTTTCGCGACTTCATTCACAGAGCCATCATCCTCAGGCTGAGGATTTGGGTTGGGGTACTGATTCATAGCTAGACTATCCCTGATCAAAATGTGTCACCCCATGATCTTAGCCACACAAAGGCGGGCTTAGATGTTAAGAAACATCAAGTCAGTCCCAGGAAAATCAAGAAAAATTTTGTGGAATTCAGAAGATTTAGGACAGTTTCATCAATAATGCAATGCACTGTCTGTCCCCAAAATTCATAGGGGAAATTAGGCTTTTCTACCCGCAGATTTTAGATATTCTGTGTTTACGCCAGATTCCCGGACGAGGGCTAATTTTCCAGTCCGCGCCACTTCAATGATGCCGAATTTTTCGAGCATTTGAAGGATAGCGACCATTTTGCCGGGGTCACCCACCACCTGCACCGTCACGGTTCTGTCAGAAATATCGACGATCCGCGCCCGGAAAACCTGGACCAATTGCATCACTTCAGAGCGTTGGCTCGCATCGGCATTGACCTTGACCAACATCAGTTCCCGTTCCACACAGGGTTTGGCGGTGACATCGTCCACTTCCCGCACGTGGATGAGCTTGTCGAGTTGGGCAGAAACCTGTTCAATTTCTTTTTCGTCGCAGGGAACAACCATGGTAATCCGGGAAATACCCTCTTTTTCGGCGGGGCCAACGGCGAGGCTTTCGATGTTAAAACCACGACGGGCAAAGAGTCCGGCAATGCGGGTGAGGACTCCGGCTTCGTCTTCAACAAGAACTGAGAGGGTGTGTTTCATCATGGTCTGGGGAATTGGGGCGGCGCTACGTACTAAAACCAAGGGGATATATTACTATAGCTCGCTGGCACCTTCTAGCCATTGGGAAAATAATTCATAGATGAGGGCCGGGGCTTCGTCGTGGGGGCAGTGGCCAAGGCCGGGCAAAATCTTGAGGGTGATCCGGGGATTAACGGCGGCAAGTTGGGGGGCGATCGCCACGGGGACAAAGCGATCCTGTTCGCCCCAGAGCAGCAACATTGGGCAAGGCATTTTCGCAAAAACCGTGGCCATGGGCGGCGCAAAGCCTGGCTGACCGACGCGGCGACTCAGGGCAACAAATGCTTGAGCAGCATCTTGATCCAGGGTCGGGGCCTGCACAATTGCTAACAGTTCGGCATCAATGTCTGGCCAGGAAGGATAGGCTAATTTCAGCCAATTTTTCAGGACAAAGGGACGACGCGCCACCCGAAAGATGAGTTTCAGGAGCCAGGGTTGCATGGCACTGCGCTCCAAACCATTGACAATCGGGCGCAGAGGTTTGGGGAGCATCGCTTGGCGTTGGGCAACATCCGGCACACTCATCAGGGCGATCGCCTCGACCCGATTTTTCGGATCTTGGCCCAGGTTGGCACAGACCAAAGAACCAAGGGAATTGCCCAACAAAATTACCGGACGCCGCACCACAAGGTTTAAAAAGTCGCTCAATTGGGCTGTCCAGAGGGGGACGCCAAACTCTGCACGGCCTTTCCGCGAACCCCCAAACCCTAATAAATCCAGGGCATACACATCGCGATCCTGGGCCAGCAAGGGCATTAAATGACGCCAATGCTCCAGGGCCGCCCCAAATCCATGGAGGAGGACAAGGGGCGATCGCCCTCTGTTTTCTGGAACCGTGCGCCAAAAACTGTAACGAATCTGCCAGCCCCGCCAAATCCAGCACCGTTGTGACCCGATCCGTTGTGACCAAGGTTGAAGCGCCATTGCAGCATTTATTCCCCTAGGGTGTTGGGCGATCACCATAACTTAAATTGAGCATCCTCGCTTGAAAAATCATCACAAATTGTCCCTAAAATCTGCCCCAGGACGTAACGAAAAGTCCGCCAATGAGTAAAATGGGCATAGTTCTCAATTTTTTATTGACTGTAATAAACCTACCTACCAAATCGTAACAACATTCAACGCATAGCCTGTGAAAGATAAAAGACGCGTAAAACGTGACCTCCCGAAAATTAACGAAAGAATTCGTTTTCCAAATATCAGAGTCATCAGTGGAGACGGGGAACAACTTGGCATCATGACCCCCGCCGAGGCCCTGGCGATCGCCGAAGAAGAAGACCTCGATCTTGTCCTCGTCAGCGAAACCGCCAAGCCGCCAGTATGCCGGATTATGGACTACGGGAAGTACAAATTCGAGCAGGAAAAACGCGCCCGAGAAGCCAAAAAGAAACAGCACAATGCGGATCTCAAAGAGGTCAAAATGCGTTACAAAATTGAGGAACATGACTACCAAGTCCGGGTAAACAGTGCCCAGCGCTTCCTCAAATCAGGCGACAAAGTCAAAGCAACGATCACCTTCCGGGGCCGGGAGATCCAGCACTCCAACCTTGCCCAAAAACTGCTAGATCGCATGGCCAAAGACCTCGAAGAAGTCGGTGAAATTCAACAGCGACCCAAACGAGAAGGGCGTAACATGATGATGATCCTCGCCCCGAAAAAATCTACCTAGGCGCGATTGAGGCGGCCAACATGAAAATGTAGCTATTTATCGCTGGGGAGTCAGTTGTGCTTGCGGGCAAAAGCTACTCCCCAATGTTGTTTCTATAACGTTGAAGCCCATCATGGCCCGTCGCCGCTCAAAAGTTCCTAAAACACCCAAACTGTTTTTAAATTCAGGTTTCTCCCCCACAAGCTTAGGTTAAGCTTCGCGGGTCACCCCCATCCAGAAGGCCCCTGTGACCATGGTTGTTTGTCCCCAATGTACCCAAGAAAACCCACCAGAAAATCGTTTCTGTCAGTATTGTGGAAGCTCTCTGACGAGGCCCTGTCCCCACTGTGAAACGCCCGTACGGTTACAGCAAGAGCAATGTGAATCTTGCCAAGGGTGGGTCAGTCGGCCTCTCACAGCCTTGATCCTGGACGCTGAAGCGGCATCTTGCCAAGCACGAGAAACCCTTGATGAAGCGGGTCGTTATCGCCTGGGCGATCGCCCAACGGTACGGGCCGAAACATTTCCTTGGCTCACGGTGATCGATACAGCCCCAGAAACCCCAACAATTTTAGAAACTGCCCTCCAAGAGCTAGAAATAACCGATCCCACCCAGCTCGCTGATCCCGACCTCTGGCAAGATAAAGAAATTCCGGCGATCGCCCGTCAGTATCTCAGCCTGCAAGATAATTTTTCTGCGGTGCCAAAACTCCAGGAAGCTTGGCGTCAACCAGAATATCAAGTGCTGCTGTTTGAGCAACGCCCACAGCCCCTCACGCCCTTAAAAACCTACTGCCAAGCACAAACCCCCCTCTACGAACAACTGCTGCAATGGTGTTTTCAGATGGTGCAGCTATGGCGAGAATTGGTGCCCCTCCAATGTTGCCAAACTATCCTTGAACCAATAAATTTATACCTCGACGAAGACCAAAGCCTCGTGGTGCGACAACTCCTCCAGGATGATCCAGACCATCTCCCGGCACTGCAGCGACTGCCTCAACTATGGCAAGATTTGTTTCACCTATCTGCACAACCAGAGTGGCAACCCCTCTATGAGCTGACTGAAACGGCCCAAATTGGTGGTTTAGATACCGTCTCCCGCCTAAAAAAAGCCCTCCGTGCCCTCGCCCCAGAAAATACCGATGATTTTTATGGGGAAGTGGAGGGAGAGTTAGAAGCCATCGAATTACAGCCAGAGGATTTAACCACCCTGGATGATGTGTTGTTGTCGGCTGATTTAGGCCCAGAAGATCTCGCAGAAACCCCGGACGGAGAGACAGCAACGGCCAATTCTGGATCAGAAACAGAAGACTCACCCCAGATTGAACATTCTGGAGGGAGCATCGCCTCGGGGGACTTTGAACCCTTGGATTTCCCAGAAGAAGAGGAAGCCTCAACGGTGGTCTTACCGATGAATTTGGTGAGTTTAGACGATGCGGGCTGCACGGATATTGGTCAAGAGCGGGATCACAACGAGGATTATTTTGGTATGCGTACCCGCATCGAAAAGCAGGAAAATCTCCTGGGTAGACAAATTCAAGGGCGCGGCTTTTATGTGGTCTGTGATGGTATGGGCGGCCATGCGGCGGGGGAAGTGGCCAGTGCCCTTTCTGTGGAAACGATTCAAGCTTTTTTCCAAGAGCATTGGCAGGACGAGTTACCGGATGAGGCCGTGATGCGCCAGGCCATTTGGGAGACCAATGAGGCGGTTTACAATATCAACCTGAAAAATTCCCGTTCTGGGAGCGGGCGCATGGGCACCACCTTAGTTTTGATGTTGGTTCAAGACAATCAGGTGGCGATCGCCCATGTGGGAGACAGTCGCATCTATCGTGTGAGCCGCAAAGGAAATCTCGAACAACTCACCGTTGACCATGAGGTGGGTCAGCGAGAATTACATCGGGGCGTCACCCCAGAGATTGCCTATGGGAGGCCCGATGCCTACCAACTGACCCAGGCCATTGGCCCCCGGGAAAATAGCTTTGTGGAGCCGGATATTAATTTTTTCCAGGTGAACGAAGATAGTCTGTTTTTGCTCTGTTCCGATGGCTTATCGGACAATGACTTAATTGAAACGACCTGGGAAGAAATGCTCCTCCCCCTCCTGAGTGCCCGGGCCAATTTAGATGAAGGGGTGCATCGCTTAATTGCCCTGGCTAATGAACGCAATGGTCATGACAACATTACGGCGGTGCTTGTGCGGTTACGGGTGCGTCCTAATATTGGGGCCTCAAGTTTTTAGAAATCATGATTTCAGTGATTATGCCTGTTTTAAATGAGGCAGCTGGTATTGTCTCTTGTTTACAATCTTTGCTCCAAGTTCCCAATCCTTTAGAAATTATTGTTGTGGATGGGGGCAGTCAGGATCCGACTTGTGATCTAGTACGTCAGTTTCCGGTGACCCTTTGTCAAACCAGTGGGGGGCGCGGCAAACAAATGAATCGAGGGGCAGCGATCGCCCAAGGAGACATTTTTCTGTTTCTCCATGGCGATACCCAATTACCCCAGGACTTTGCTGCCCTTGTGACAGAGACCTTGGCGGATTCCCAAGTGGTGGCTGGAGCCTTTCCTTTAGGAATTGCCGATTCCCGGTGGCGATTTCGTGCCTTAGAAAAGTTGGTGCAATGGCGATCGCAACTTTTGGCTTTGCCCTACGGTGACCAGGCCATTTTTTTGCGGCGTCAGGATTTTGAAGCCCTGGGGGGTTATGCCGAAATTCCCATTATGGAAGACTATGAGCTAATGCAACGGCTGAGAAAACGGGGCAAGATTCGTCTGACAAGCCAACCTGTACAAACTTCGGCTCGCAGATGGCAGCGACTGGGTCTGTGGCGCACCACTTGGATTAACCAAAAAATGCTTCTCGGTTATCATCTCGGCATTGATCCAGAGATTCTCCGTCACTGGTATCGTCAACAAATCCGTGATTCGTAATCAAAGATTGTTATTGGGGCTTGTTCAGATTATCAAGCTGTTCTCGGAGGCGATCGCAAAAACCATACAATTCATCCAAAGCATTAAGGGGAGCCGGATTAATTTGGCTCCGCAGATAAATATGGCGCAATTTCCGTTCTAGGCGTTGGGCCGCTTCAATGGCCTCTTGTCCAAGTTCATCCATCTGCTGCTGTTGATAAAACGCCAGTGCTTGACCCCGTAAGACTTGCAAGGTACCCTCTTCACCGTACTGTCCCGGCATGACCCGCAGCCGCAGCAAAATTCGCTCGCCTTGATAGTACTGCTCCATTTCCACTTTTTTCGGTCGGTCGATGGGCCCTGGGGGCAGGTGGGCCAGACGCTTAAATTCATCGAGGATGCCGTGGAATGTTTCCTGGGGAATACCGGACAATGACCCTTTCATCAAACCACTTTCACTGAGAAAAATGCGGCCTGCCCGGGCGTGGTTTTCAAAATAGAGGCGGCCAATACCCTCCGTTAAAATGCGGCCCAACAGTTCTTGGTATAGTTGCGACGCGGATAAGTGGTTGAGTTCTTCGAGGGGAGTGTTGAGATATTGCGGTGAAATTTGCAATTCCCCTGCATCATTCGCCGTAGCAGACGGTGACGCTTGCAGTTGTACTGGCCCCTTGGGAATCACCACCGCCGGCACATGTCTAAAAAATTCGGACAGTTCATTATTCACCGGCATCTGTAGAGTCGTTGTCTCCCCAGAAAACACGGCAGTGTCTTGATCCGCATCATTAGAAACAGATGACGGCATGGGTGGTGGCCCATCCTCCATAACTAAGGTCGCCCGTTCTGAGATTGGCAGGGGGGCGTTTTTTCGGCCAGGGACTGGGGACGTTTTGGGTTGGGGCGGAGATTTTTGCTTGCTTTGATGGTAATTCAGGTAAGAAGACAGAATTAGCTGGTAGGTTTTGAGATCAAGCTTTTGGGCTTTGAGTTGCAGTCCGCCGCGACTGAGCAGTTTATTGACGATGGCCGCGACGCTTGAGCGTTGGGGATCGACAATGCCCAGGGTGAGACAGCGATCTTGGAGGGTGAGGGGTAGAATTTCGTGATTACGGCAAAGATTCAGGGGCAAATAGCGATCAATCAGCTGAAAGGTCTGCTGCAAGTCGAGATTAGACCAAGTAAAGGGCTCAATGGCAATGGGCAAGGGGGCTGGCATATTAGCGTCGGGGGAGACAAAATAGTTTTTTAACGGCGGAAATATTAATATAAAAAAATTTTTAAAACCGAGGACTAGCACCACCAAAGCTCAGTAAGCAGTCCAGCAAGATTGCCCTCTAGTGTAACCCCTTGGTTCAGGGGCCAGACATGATTTCTCGAAGAAGCTTTACAGAATTTTAAGCGATCGCCCCCTTTGTCGAGATTTTCGGGCAGCCTTTACGTTTCGCAACTTCTGGATGTCATGAACTGGCGATGACAACATCGGATCTCAGGGCGGCATTCGTTTTTTCTGGAGCGATCCCCGAAACATATCGCAGCAAAAAAGGCGATCGCCACGGCAATCCTCCCACTAGCGTTACTAAAGTTCATCTGCCCATACCCTTCGTAAAAGAAGAAAATTTTTCGTAACTTTATACTTCTTTGAGCTGTCTCAGCCGACCTAAATTCACTGCCTAGAATGGGGCCGTAACCAACCTACCCAGTTCTATCCAGTTGGACTGACGCACAAATATATGGCTTCTCTCAATCTCGCAATCAATGGTTTTGGCCGCATTGGCCGCCTCGTTTTCCGTGCTGCCCTCCACAACCCCAATCTCAATTTTGTTTGCATCAATGATCTGATTTCCCCGGAAAAGATTGCCTATCTCCTCAGATATGACTCTACCCATGGTCGTTTTCCGGGGACCATCGAAGCCACCGCCGATGGTATTTACGTAAATGGCCAGTTTATCCGCTGCACGATGGTCAAAGACCCCAGTATGTTGCCCTGGGAAGAACTGAACGTTGACTATGTGATTGAATCTACTGGATGTTTCCGGGATTTTGTCGGCGTCTCCAAGCACCTAGAAGCTGGGGCCAAGCGGGTAATTGTTTCTGCGCCCACCAGCGAACCCCAGCGCATTCCTACCTTTGTGGTTGGGGTAAATCACCATGATTATTCCCCGGCCTATGACCGCATTGTGTCCAACGCTAGTTGTACGACCAATTGTCTCGCCCCTATTGCCAAGGTAATCCACGATAACTTTGGCCTAGCAGAGGGGTTGATGACGACGATCCACGCGATGACAGCGACCCAGCCCACTGTGGATGGAGCCAATAAAAAAGACAATCGGAGTGGTCGCGGCGCAGGTCAAAATATTATTCCGGCTTCCACTGGCGCGGCGAAGGCAGTGACCTTGGTCTTACCAGAGTTGGCCGGACGTTTAACCGGGATGGCGATGCGGGTGCCGACCCCTGATGTTTCCGTGGTTGATCTGACCTTCCGCACCGAAAAACCTACTTCCTATGGGGAAATTTGTGCCGCGATGCGTGAGGCGGCCAATGGTGAGCTAAAAGGCGTTTTGGCCTACACCGAAGATGATGTGGTTTCTACAGACTTCACCAGCGATCCCCATTCCAGCATTTTCGATGCCGGGGCTGGGATGGCGCTGAATGAGCATTTTTTTAAGGTAGTGGCCTGGTATGACAACGAATGGGGCTATGCCAATCGCGTTTTAGATTTGCTCCTGAGTATGGCTGCTAAGGAAAAAGAAACAGAAATGGCGATCGCCGCCTAAGGGAACCTCGCTTAAGATCTCTTATGAAACACAAAATCCCCTTGTGGATGCAGGGGGATTTTCAGCATGATTTTTAGGTTTTTATTTTTTATCTCAAACCGCAATGCATCTAACCGGCCTGGTGGCGATCCAGTTGGTCTAAATCCAAGTCTAAAGCGGCAATATCCGCATTATTACCAATCACCGATTTCATGCCCTCTAGGGTAGACATCATATTGCGGGGGTCGAGGAACATCACCTTACTGCTGCCGCTACTACCAATGGTTTGCCCCATTTCGAGGTATTGCTGGGCCAAGATAAACTGCAACGCTTCACCGGCGGCAGGATTGGTTTTGAGCTGTTGGGCGACAATTTGCATCGCTTGGGCAGAAGCCTGGGCGCGCATCACTTCTTCCTGGCGTTTCGCCTCCGCCCGCATAATAATTGCTTCTTTTTCCGCTTCTGCCTGGAGAATAGCTGCTTTTTTCTGAGATTCGGCCTCCAATACCTGGGACTCAGCACGACCCTGGGCAGAGTTGACCGCCGATTCTCGTTCCCCTTCAGAGGTGAGGATTGCGGCCCGTTTTTTCCGCTCAGCGGCCATTTGCAGCTCCATGGAGTCCAGCACCGCCTTAGAGGGTACAATGTCGCGCAGTTCGACCCGGGTGACTTTTACGCCCCAAGGGTCGGTGGAAATATCCAATTCCCGCAGCAAGAGCTCGTTAATTTCGGTGCGGGCGGTGAAGGTTTCATCAAGTTCTAGCTTGCCCATTTCCGAGCGGATTTGGGTGAGAACCAAGTTCACCATGGCCGATTGGAGATTTTCTACCTTGTAATAGGCTTTGTACATATCGACAATGCGCCAGTAAACCACCGCATCCACGCTAATGGAAACGTTGTCACGGGTGATGCAAGATTGGGGGGGGACATCTAAAACTTTTTCCCGGATGGTCTCGCGATAAACGATTTTGTCGATAAAAGGGGTGACGAAATTCAAGCCCGGTTCAAGGGTTTTTTTATAGCTACCGAGGCTTTCAACTAAATATTGATTTTTTTCGTTGACAATCTTGACGGAACCAAAAACAGCGGAACCACCCAGGGCCAAAATGATAAATACTAAAGGGTTCATTGGAATCTGCCTCAATGGTTGTTGAGTAAATATAAGCAGGATTTGTTTTCAGGCTAGCGCAGGTCGTTTGTCTTGATGGGCTTCTGTTGTGGAAAAGTTACCTGGGCTGGGGAGGTGAAACCAGGACATAAAAAAAGAGAATCAGCGCTTGGCTCATTCTCTAGGAACTGGATTATGGGAAAAAGTAGTGGTTATTGGGCGAAACCGGAGTTGTATTCGTTAAAGGATTGGATCGGTTTTTTGAGGTTCTCGCCTTCCCGTAGTGGTAAGTCAAAGAGTTTCCGGAAGGTATTGTCGATATCGTTAAAATCGCTCTGGCCGACTTCATTAAAAATGACTTTGCCCTTGGCATCGAGGATGACGGTTTGGGGAATTTTTCCGCCGTAGTAATAACCGACTTCGTCTTTGCTGTAGCGTTTTTTCTGGGGAATGGAGTCGATCGCCACGGGGATAATGCTGATCACTTTTTCGTAGTAGGACTGGATTTCGGAGACAATGGGGGCAAAACGCTTACTGTCGCTACTGTCGTCGGCATAAAAAACCAACATGGCGGGAAGTTCCCGTTCCCTAGTTTCTTGGAGGGAGAGGCGGGGCGGTACGAGGGAACCATTGCCTGCGTAAAGAACAAAAACATTGCCATCGTAGCGATCATCGTTGAGGCTCGCCCAGGCGGGGGTGACACATAGGGATAGCGTTGTTATGAGAATAACGAGGAGGCTAAGAAGAATGTGCTTGGGGGAAAGGTGCCGGGCTTGCATCATGGAATTTTTGTTTTACTTAAAGGGTTATGAACTTGGCTGGCGTCACTATGGTGAATTATCGCATTAGCCTACGGGCATGGGTATGGCGATCGCCAGAAAACCTAAGAAGAAATACTTATCGGTACTGGGAGGTTAGATTGCGATGGTGCAGCAGAGAGATAATTTGCGATGAAAGAACAGCAACAGGCGTTATTTTTTCGGCAGTTGGGAGCGACCCTCAAGGCCGGTATGGGCTTGGGTCAGGCGGTGGCCTTAGCCATGGGGGAAATTCCCCGGCGGGCACGGGAGCCTTGGCAGGGGGTAATTTTGCAATTAGAGCGGGGCCATGGTCTCCGGGAAAGCTGGCTACCGGTGCGATCGCAGTTTTCGGCCTGGGCGATCGCCCTCCTGGAGATTGCCGAAACCAGTGGGGCCTTGGTGAGCGTTTGCCGGGATGTGTCAGATACCTTGGTGGAGATGGCAGAACGGCGGCGCTTAATCCGAGGGATACTCCTGCGGGGGCTGGTCATGGTCTGGTCTTGGGTGATGGTTATTTATCTGCTGCTGGGGGGCTCACTCCTGGCGGGAGACTTCGGGGCGACGGCCTTGACCACGGCGATCGCCTTAATGGTTTTTCTGTATGGGGCGATCACCTGGGAACCGCTGCGCCTCGGTTTACGGCGGGTGCCACCGCTGCGAAACATTACTCGGTTGCAGATGCTGATTCATCTGGGTTATCTCCAGTTGCCCCTGGATTGTGGTTTGCCCCTAACGGCAGCGATCGCCTGGTTAGCTGAGGGATTTCCAGATCCAGACCTCCAAACCATTTGCCGACGCATTGAACCCCAGGTGCGCCGGGGCACAGATTTAACGACGGCGATCGTCCCCTATTTTTCGCCGATGGTGCGCCAAATCATTCGCTCCGGGGAAATAGCCGGCACCTTGCCCCTCAGTTTTAGTCAAATTCGCCAATATTACCAACGGGAACTGTCCCGCCGTTTTACGTTGTTGCGGGTGCAAATTTTGCTGTTAAGTCTGTTGAGCTTTGGGGTATTTGTGGCGCTGTTGGGGGCCGATGTGATTCAGTCGATGCAACAGCAATTTGAGGCTTTTTAGCCTTCCCCAACGAGGAAATAAGCAGGCAGAGGTCTGCAAAACCGCCCCCCTGTGTTTATTTAGGCAGAATATGTCTGTTGTAAGGCTTCTACCACGCGACTGAGGCCCACGGAATTGGAAGCTTTAAACAAAAGGCGATCGCCGGGTTGCATATTTGCCCGTAAATGCTCAATTAAGCTCCTGTGGTCGGGGAAACAAAGACTCGGCACCCCTAGGGCACCATCGGCGATCGCCTGGGCTTCGGGGTCATCCACCAACACATAGAGCTGATCGAGACCGAGGGTCTGGGCCTTTTCGCCCACTTGGGTATGGAGCGCCTCGGAAAATTCTCCCAGTTCCTTCATCGTCCCCAGCACGGCAATGTGGCGATCGCCGGGGGTTTGTTTTAGCAGATCGAGGGCCGCCAACATCGACTCTAGCCCCGCATTGTAGGTTTCATCTAACAGCACAATGTCATTGGGGAGCACAATGCGCTGCGATCGCCCCTTGGGCATGGCCAGGGAAATTTCCGTCGTTAAACCCTGCCAACCAAAACCCAGCACTTGCATCACGCCCAGGGCCGCCAGGTAATTAAGGGCATTGTGCTGACCCGCCAGGGGCACCGGAAATACTTGATCGGCCACTTTGACTTGATCCGGCGCGATGTATTCCCCGGTTAGATCCCCCTGGCTAAAGCCATAGCTGAGGGTTTCCCCAGACCAAACCGTCGCCGCCGTCGCCATCAGTAACTCATTATCGGCGTTGAGCATCGCCACGCTGTCCTTGGGCATAAATTCGAGCAGTTCGCATTTGGCCTTGGCGATCGCCTCCCGTGATCCGAGGCGACCGATATGGGCTGTCCCGACGTTGGTAATAATGCCGATCGTTGGTTGAGCAATTTCTGCGAGTCGGGCAATTTCTCCTGGCCCCCGCATCGCCATTTCAATCACAGCAAAATCATGGTCTGGGGTCAGGTTTAATAAGGTCTTGGGTACGCCGATTTCGTTGTTAAAATTGGCCTCGGTTTTGAGAACTTTGCCCTGGGTGCCCAAAATCCCCGCAATCAGTTCCTTGGTGCTGGTTTTCCCCACGGAACCCGTAATCCCAATTACCGGAATATTGACCTGTTGCCGCCACCACGCCCCTAAATCTTGGTAGGCTCGGAGGGTATCGTTGACGATCCACTGGGGTAAATCCGTCTCTAGGGGCCGACTGGTAATGAGGGCGATCGCCCCGGCCTGGTGTGCTTGGTCAACATAATCATGGCCATCGAATTTCTCGCCCACGAGGGCCACAAACACATTGCCCGGCTGTAAGTCTCTAGTGTCCGTCGAAACGCCGGTGGCAGGTTCAGGGGAAATCTGTTGGGGCGATCGCCGTAAATTTTCCCCCAAGATTGCCGTCAACTGAGACAACATCAACACAATCCCCATGACTTGAGTAACCCCACAACAAACTTTCCTAGGCAATCTTACGGGATTTTGGGTCGCCCCTAGTGATATTTGTCACCAGCGTCGGGGCGGCGATCGCCTACATTATAAAGAGATGCCCTGTGACAAAATTAGCAACCAAACCCCAGAAGCCTAGTAAAATCAGAGAAAATAGCCGCAGCAAAGCTCAACCCTCCCAAGACCCGTTTTTACAACCGTAGCCTTGATCTTTACTAAGAAAACACAAAAAGCCGCGCCTCTTCCCCTCAGTTGCCACTTAAGATAGAAAAAAATCAGTCTCCCCTAAATCTAATAGCTCTCCTCTGTCGTCCCTCGCCTTGTAATCAGCCTATCCCTTACCCAGTTCCTCGATTAGCGTGACGAAAGTAACTCCCATCGCCTCTTATCTCCGGCAAACCAATTCCGCCGAACAAGAGCTATATGACTATTTGATGCACGCCGTCCAGAGCCATACCCCCGATGAGCTGCTCCAAGAATTCAAGCAATTTCTCCTTGAAGGACGCCAAGCGCCGACCCCCGAACTACACCAGGCCCTAATCACTATCCTCAAAACCCCCGGTGTCGAAGAAGATTTTAAATTCATTCTGAACCGCTGCTGCCACATCATTATCAACCGCTGG
>Ga0213835_100458_pt1 | contig 39223 bp, 37 predicted proteins | sample SWPATP01_FD_160576 | JGI IMG/M metagenome (GOLD analysis project Ga0213835, IMG submission 160576) | Coastal seawater microbial communities from Marineland, Florida, United States - SWPA TP0 #1 | ecosystem: Environmental > Aquatic > Marine > Coastal | place: USA: Florida | collected 2016-08-05
GCACGCCTCTTCACGCGACATACCGGAGTAGGAGGACAGGATTGGAACCCAATAGGCAGCATCTTGATAGATTTGCGGCTCATCTGAGGGCTTGAGGCGGTTTTTCATGCCGCCAGCGCCATGCCAGAGCGGGAGACCATAAAGGACCTTAAGATGCTCATTTGTAAGAGGCATCCGGTTAGGCTCGTTGGGGTCCTGCGCGATTTTCCTGCGGGCCTCGTTGAAGTTCATGACCTGCCCATACCCAGACTGAGGAAGCCAATAGGTCTTCTTCAGAATGTCTGAAGCCGACTGCAGCTTCGAAAGATAGCTGTTGATCGTGCGATCTGACCGCCGCTTATCCGGCTCTGGCTTGCCGAAAGCCGCACGGTCGAAAGGCTTTGCCATTCCTCCCGATTTACCAAGGCGGCCCCATTTGAAATTTGTCGGGATTGCGGCGAGGTTTCGGGCAAAGTCATCAATATCAGCGGGAGTATAGTCCGACATAGCCTTGTCGCCGGTCAACCAAGCGAAGGCTTCAAGCATATTCCGGGTCTTGCCGTCGTCAGGCTGCCAATTGTTGTCAGCGAACAGCTTGGAATGCAGGTCATCGATCTGTTCGCTAAAGCGAACGGTGGTTCTATTCATGAAGAGCGAATTCGTCGTAGGATGAGGTGCGCTCTGCGGGGCACTAGCCCTCTCGCCCACTGGCTGTTGGCTAATGGGCGCAGCACTTTGCTGAGCGATGGCTTCACGAGCGCGCTTGATCACCAAGTCGTCCAGCAGGGCCATCACGTCATTGCGAGAGAGATTGGATCCCGCCTGATCAATGAGGGCGGCGCGTTCGTGCGCTTCAGCATGGCCCCGCAGCATGTGGGCGCGCGCTTCCTGAATAGCTGGTTCGGTCATAGGCCCGTCATGGCGTTGTAGGGCATCCTGCGCCTCGGTTTTGCTGACCGCCATAGGTGTAACAAGGATGCGCAAAACAGTGCTTAGTGACTTCAGCTCCTCCGCGCTCCAGTCGCTGCCAATTGCGCTGTCGATGACAGCAGAGTCGATTTCCTGCGCATCATGGCGGACGCGGGCAACAACATTATAGGCCCCGGCCATGACCTTGTGATGCCTAACGTGGGGTTGGTCATTCCCTATCGGCGCGGTTTGGTGTGCGGTCGCTCGTGCCAGTTCCGCCTTCAACCCCTCACGAAACAGCGCCTCCTGTTCCTCGAGTGTTAAAGTGTAGCGCTGCTCCTTGACTGTGAATTCCATGGCTATCTCATCCCATCTTACCGCCAGCCGACGCGCAAGACGACGGGCCTCGCTCGGGTCGGATATGCCTAAAGCAATCATTATAGGACGTTTTTTCGGAAAATCCGAAAGCCTTCTGCGGAAGTGATAGCGGGCGCCTTTGCGCACCAGATAATTTTGCTGGCGCATGGGTCAGCAATCCCGTTCGGCGAACGCGGTTGCAGGCGCGCGCGAGCCCGGCTCACAAGGCCTGTGAACCGCCTTGTGGGAAGCTATGTGGGAAGCCGTGGTAGAAGGTGTGGACATACCGCCTCGAGAATGGCGGTTTTCTGCGGGTTTCCGGGGAAACTGGAGCGGGTAGCGGGAATCGAACCCGCATAGCCAGCTTGGAAGGCTGGTGCTTTACCACTAAGCTATACCCGCGTCGGCTCGATGTTGCGCCAATGCCACCAATCGCAGCCCTGCGTCAATGGGCTTGCGCCCTGACTGGACGTTCATGTTCTGCGCGTTCTGGGACGCCCCCGCAGCGCGGCCGGACTGACTTGGACCTTTACTCCGCGCCGTGCCAACGCTTCGCGCAGCAGCACTTCGACCTCCGCGTTAACGCTGCGAAAATCACTCGCAGCAGCACGCCGGATCGCTTCATAGAGCGCCGGGTCAAGACGCAAGGCAAAGGCTTTTTTCCCAGTCATCAAAAGGCCTTACGCGCTCAATACAGCGAACCTGCATTGACCACTGGCGAGGCTTCCTGTTCGCCGCACAGCACCACCATCAGGTTGGAAACCATCGCGGCGCGGCGCTCGTCATCCAGTTCGACGACGTTCTTCTCACTCAGTTTGGTAAGCGCCATTTCCACCATCGAAACCGCGCCTTCGACAAGTTTGGCCCGCGCCGCAATCACGGCTTCGGCCTGCTGTCGTCGCAGCATCGCGCCAGCAATTTCGGGCGCATAGGCAAGGTGCGTGAGGCCGCATTCATCAACTGTAATTCCCGCCACGCTCAACCGCTCGATCAGCGCAAGGCGCAATTCTGCGCCCACTTCCTCGTGGTTTTCGCGCAAGGTCACCTCGGCGTGCTCAATATCATCATAGGGATAGCGCGAGCCGATCTTACGCACCGCCGCTTCGATTTGAGCGGTCACGAATTCGCGGTAATCATCGACATCAAACAGCGCTTGCGCGGTGTCGGTCACGCGCCAGACGACCTGCGCTGCCATTTCAATGGGATTGCCGCGCGCATCGTTCACCTTGATCTTTTCCGAGATGATGTTGTTGGCGCGCACCGCAATCTTCTTGCGGCTGAGCCACGGCAGCACCCAGCGCAGACCTTCGGTTCGATCCGTGCCCTTGTAGGCGCCGAACAGCTGGATAGCAGCCGCTTCATTGGGGTTGATCATGTAAAAGCCGGCCATGATCAACAAACCCGCAAGGGCGGCAAGGATCGCAATCAGGATGAACAGGCCACTGGGCTCATCCGGCGTCACGCCAGCAATGAAGGCCCATACTGCCAACCCGATTAGGGCAAGCGAAACAAACAGCATCGCAAACCCATTTTGCGTAAGCGCCACAGTTTCGCGGCTCCGATTGAGTGCGGCGGTCTCACTAAACGGCATGTCATCCCCCCTTTGACATAAATATGATATCATACGTATATCAATTTCGAATTGGGTCAATGCAGCCTTGAGGGGAAATTGCGCGGCACTGCGCTACGCCAGGTGCAGCCGATGCTGGAAGGTTCAGCGGCCTTTGCGGTGTTTGTCGATCAGCTGAGCGAGCCGCACTGTCGATCCGATCGCGCTGGGGCGGGCATAGTCGGCTCCAACCATGGCCGCGGTCGCCGCAGCTTCGGCAAACAAGCGTCCGCCGACTGAAATAACCGCAAGACTGTCGGGCGCGGCCTTGCGGCTTTGCGCGATGGTTTCGCGCAAGCGAGCGAGCGCGTGGTGGCGCGGCAAAGCATCGGACAGGCTGAGATCCACGGCATCCGGGCCGAAAGCGCGCACCTGGGCGATAAGCTCGCTTTCAGTCTTGGGAAAAGCCATTTCCACCAGCCATCCGGCATCGGTGAATTGATCCGCCAGCAGCGAGGTTCCGAGCATATGCGCCTCGCCCGGCGCGGTGGCGAGCAGGATGCTGAGGCGGCTGCCGCGTATTGCGCCCGAACACGGGCTTGAACGCACCGCATGGGCCGCCAGTTGCAGCATCGAGAGCCCAATCGTGAGATCAATCTCGCCGCATTGATCGGCAAGCCAGGCGTCCCCCATCGCCCGGGCAGTCGGCTCGATCAGGCGCGCCACCAAGGCCTCTCCGCTCCAGCCTTCCTCGGTCAATGCGGCCAGTTGGGCACCAAGGCGAATATCATCTGCGTCCAGCGCCAAGCGGGCCATGCGCGGCACATATTCCGACAGATCAGGCCCATCCTCGGCGCGTCGGGCGGGACTTCGGGTGCGCTCTTCCGCGCGGCTGTACAGGAGCAGGTCCCAATCAGAAAACAAGCGCGCCGAGACGACGTGTTCGCTCAGGATTTCGATGTGCGTGTGGCGCTTGTCTTCGCGGATTGCCGCCCAGATTTCACTAAGTCCTTCGGGCGGGCCTTCGAGTGTTTGCAGAAATTTGCCGTTTTCATACAGCAGCATTCCCGTCACCCCGAGACTGCGGTTGCGCAGGCGCGCTTTGTGCACGAGATCTTCAAGATCAGCCGGCGAAGGGGAGTAGGCCGCGCGGCTCTTGTAAGTCAGACACGCAATCCAATTGCCGGACTCCTGCGCGCTTCCGCGGTCTTGTAGCACCCCTTACCCTCCTCACCTCACCCCGCCAGCAGCGCCCCTTCCGCTGAGCAACGTGTAATCGGGCCTGTCTCCAACGGGCCCATTTATACGCAGGCACAGGGCGATTCCTGTGTCTTGCACCAGCAAAGCTGTCATGGATGGTGAGGAAATCGTCAACTGAAAATGACAGTTTTGTTGTCAATCCGGCTTGCCAGAAGGTTTCTCTTGGTGTGTCTTCAAGAAAACTTCGTTTGCATTGTGCAACGCCAAGCCTAGCGACACGTCCATGCGCATCCTTACTCATCTTGAGCGGCTTGAGGCCGAGAGCATCCACATATTCCGCGAGGTTGTGGCGGAAGCGGAAAATCCCGTGATGCTCTATTCGGTGGGCAAGGATTCCTCGGTGATGCTGCATCTGGCGAGGAAGGCGTTTTATCCTGCCCCGCCACCTTTCCCGATGCTTCACGTAGCAAGCGGCTGGGACTTTGCCGATCTTCTGGCTCACCGCGACAAGACCGTGCGCGACTATGGGCTGGAACTGATTATCGCGCAGAACGAAGATGCCGAAGCGCAGGGCATCAACCCGTTTGATACCGGCAGCGCGCTCTATTCTCAGGCGCAGCTGACCGATCCCTTGAAGCGCGCGCTCGATGCCCACGGCTTTGACGCAGCCTTCGGCGGCGGCCGGCGCGATGAGGAAAAGGCCCGCGCGAAAGAGCGCGTGTTCTCCTTCCGCACCGCAGCCCACCGCTGGGACCCCAAGAACCAGCGCCCGGAACTGTGGAACCTCTACAACGCCAAAAAGGCCAAGGGCGAAAGCATCCGCGTCTTCCCGCTGTCCAATTGGACGGAGCTTGATATCTGGCAATATATTGCGCTCGAAAACATCGACATCGTGCCGCTCTATTTCTCCAAGGAGCGCCCGACAGTGGAGCGCGACGGGATGATTCTGGTGGTCGATGACGACCGCTTCCGGCTGGAACCGGGCGAGGAGCCGGTGATGCGTTCGGTGCGGTTTCGCACCCTTGGTTGCTATCCGCTGACCGGCGCAACCCTCAGCACAGCGACCGACATGAACCTCATCATTCAGGAAATGCTGCTCGCCACCAGTTCCGAGCGGCAAGGGCGCGCCATCGACAAGGGGCAATCGGCCAGCATGGAAGACAAGAAGCAGGAAGGTTATTTCTGATGAACTCCCCTTCGAGCTTCCAGACCGATAGCCTCATTGCCAAGGACATCGACGCCTATCTGCACCAACACCAGCACAAGAGCCTCTTGCGCTTCATCACCTGCGGCAGTGTGGATGATGGCAAGTCGACGCTGATCGGGCGGCTGCTTTACGATTCCAAGATGATCTTTGAAGATCAGCTGGCCGCGCTCGAAAGCGACAGCGCCAAGCATGGCACGCAAGGCGAGGAAATCGACTTTGCTCTGCTGGTCGATGGTCTGGCCGCCGAGCGCGAACAGGGCATCACGATTGACGTCGCCTATCGCTTTTTCACCACCGAAAAGCGCAAGTTTATCGTCGCGGATACGCCGGGACATGAACAATATACGCGCAACATGGTCACCGGCGCCTCGACCGCTGACTGTGCCGTGATCCTGATCGATGCGAGGAAGGGCGTGTTGCAACAAACGCGGCGCCACTCCTTCCTCGTCAATTTGCTGGGCATTCGCCATGTGGTGCTGGCAGTGAACAAGATGGATCTGGTCGGCTATGACCAATCCACCTTTGAACACATCGTCGCCGATTACCGCCGCTTTGCCAGCAGCATCGGCATCACGGAATTCACCGCTATCCCGATTTCGGGGTTCAAGGGCGACAACATCACTGGGCTGTCGGCAAACACCCCGTGGTATTCCGGCCCGGCCCTGATCGGCCATCTCGAAAGCGTCGAAGTCGCCGCCACCGCCGCACAAGAACGCGCCTTTCGGATGCCGGTGCAGTGGGTCAACCGCCCCAATCTCGATTTCCGCGGCTTTGCGGGCCTCATCGCCAGCGGCGCAGTCCGCCCCGGCGATGCGGTGCGCATCGTGCCTTCGGGCAAGACCAGCACGGTGAAGTCGATCGAGACCTTTGACGGGCAATTGGACGAAGCGGTTGCCGGGCAATCGGTGACAATCACGCTGGCGGACGAGGTCGATTGCAGCCGCGGCGATGTGATCGCGGCCGCCGATGATCCGCCCCAAGCCTCGGATCAATTTGCCGCCACGCTGGTGTGGATGGATGATGAAGCCATGAAGCCGGGCCGCGGCTATTGGCTGAAAATCGGCACGCAGATGATCACCGCCACGGTGCAGCCGCCCAAATATGAGATCGACGTCAATTCCCTCGAACATCTGGCCGCCAAGACGTTGGGACTGAACGGGATCGGCGCGGTTGAATTCGCCACTGACCGGGCGATCACCTTCGAACCCTATGCGACCAGCCGCCAGCTCGGCGGGTTTATTCTGATCGACAAGTTCACCAATGCGACAGTCGCCGCAGGGATGATCGACTTCAGCTTGCGCCGGGCGGATAATGTTCATTGGCAGCCGACAACGATAACCCGTGAAGATCATGCGGCGATGAAAAATCAGGTTCCACGCGTCCTGTGGTTCACCGGGCTTTCAGGCAGCGGCAAGTCGACCATTGCCAATGAGGTTGAAAAGCAGCTCAACCTGATGAACCGCCATACCTTCCTCTTGGATGGCGACAATGTGCGCCACGGGCTGAACCGCGATCTCGGCTTTACCGAGGCGGACCGGATCGAAAACATCCGCCGGGTGGGCGAGGTTGCGAAGCTGATGACGGATGCGGGGCTGATTGTGCTTACCGCCTTCATCTCGCCGTTCCGCGCCGAGCGCGAGATGGTGCGCGCGATGTTTGCACAGAGCGAGTTTATCGAGGTGTTTGTCGACACCCCGCTCGAAGTCGCCGAAGCGCGCGATGTGAAGGGCCTTTACAAGAAGGCGCGCGCGGGTGACCTTAAGAACTTTACCGGGATCGACAGCCCCTATGAGCCACCTGAGAGTCCGGAAATTCGCGTCAACACGGTTGATATGTCCCCCGAGGAAGCGGCGCGCTTCATCATCCAGCACATCCTGCCGCTCAAATGAATAGAGCGGCGCTTTCAGACGGGGAACTTGCCGCGCAACTGGCAGCACAAGCCGGACGCCTGCTGCTGGCTGTGCGGGAAAGCGGGATGCTGGCAGGCAAGGCGCTCGGCAAGGCCGGCGACGCCACCGCCAACCAGTTCCTGTGCCACGCGCTGCGGCATCTGCGCCCTCAGGATGGGCTCTTGTCTGAAGAGGAAAAGGACAATCCAGCCCGGCTTGAAAAATCGCGGGTGTGGATCATTGACCCGGTCGACGGCACTCGCGAATATGGCGAGGAGCGTGCCGATTGGGCGGTTCATGTGGCACTGGCTGTGGATGGCATTGCCGAAGTGGGGGCGGTGGCCCTTCCCGGCATGGCGGATGGTGTGGTGGTGCGCTCAGACGCGCCTTGCACGCTTGCGCCCATGGCTCAGCGGCCGCGCTTCCTTGTAAGCCGCACGCGGCCCGCGCGCGAAGCCGAAGCAGTGGCCGCTGCGTTAGGCGGCGAGCTTGTCCCGATGGGCAGCGCCGGAGCCAAGGCGATGGCAGTGGTGCTGGGTGATGCGGAGGTCTATCTTCATTCGGGCGGGCAATATGAATGGGACAGCTGCGCGCCCGTCGCTGTCGCCCGCGCGCATGGCCTGCATTGTTCGCGGATTGATGGGTCGCCGCTCGTCTACAACCGCTCAGACACTTATGTGCCTGATCTTCTGATCTGTCGGCCCGAATGGGCTGATCGCGTTCTCGCAGAGGTTGCCAAGCTGGGCTAGTCGCCCTCGAACTCCATCAAGGCGCGCACCGTGATTCCTGCCTCGCGCAGACGGCTCGCCCCACCCAGATCGGGCAGGTCGATCACGAACAAGGCGTGTTCGATCACCGCGCCGGCGCTTCGCAAGAGTTCCACCGAGGCAAGCGCCGTGCCGCCAGTGGCGATGAGATCATCGACAATCACCACCCGCTGTCCGGGCGCGATTGCGGTCGGGTCCATCTCCAGCCTGTCCGTGCCATATTCGAGCGCGTAATCAATCCCGATCGTCGCAATCGGAAGCTTGCCCGGCTTGCGAACCGGCACAAAGCCAAGGCCCAGTTGCACCGCGACCGCTGCGCCAAAGATAAATCCGCGCGCTTCCATCCCTGCGATCTTTTCCGCGCCATGGGCTCCCGCGATCTGCGCGAGATGATGAACGCTTGCCGCCATGCCCTGATGGTGGCCGATCAGTGTGGTTATGTCGCGGAACTGGATGCCGGCTTTCGGAAAGTCGGGCACGGTGCGCACAAGGGCTTTAAGGTCGGCAAGAGACAGGTGGGGCGTGCTCATGTCGGGCACAAAAGCAGAGCGCCCCGCCATCTGCAAGCGATGACGGGGCGCAATCTGTCTTCTCGCCTCAGAAGGGAGGCGAATTACTTTTTCTTCGGCTTCATCCCGGCCCAAACCTGCTTGTAGGACAGGAAGGCCAGCGACGTGGCGAAGATCAGGAAAGCAATCACAAACCAACCGGTCTGCTTGCGCTGCACGAGGCTCGGCTCAGCCGTCCAGGTGAGGAAGGCCGCAACATCTTCGGCCATCTGCGGAATGGTCGCTTCCGTGCCGTCGGCATAGGTGACCTGACCATCGAGCACCAAGGGCGGCGCCATCGCAAGGTTCACCGTCGGGAAGTACTTGTTGAAATACAGGCCCACCGGGGTTTCGAAATCGGGATGCTTGGCAAGGATTTCGGGATCCGGCTCGCCATAGCCCGAGAGCAGCGAGTAGACGTAGTTCGACCCGTCCTCACGCGCTTTGGTCATCAAGGAGAGATCCGGCGGAATCGCGTTGTTGTTGGCCGCAGCAGCGGCGATCGCGTTGGGATAGGGGCTCGGGAACTGGTCGGTCGGAGTGCCGGGACGCGTGGTTGTTTCGCCGGTTTGCGGATCAATCCCCGGCACGGTCCACGCCGCAGCTTCAGCGTCAACTTCAGCTTCGGTGTAACCAAGCTCGCGCAGGTTGCGGAAAGCCACAAACTTCAGACCGTGGCAGGCCGAGCAGACTTCCTTATACACCTGATAGCCGCGCTGCAGCTGGGCCACATCCCACTTGCCCATCGGGCCATCGAACGCAAAGCCACCTTCGGGCGCCTTGGGGTGTTCGTAGAATGCATAGGACGCAGCCTTTTCAGGCGCTTCGCCAAAGGCGAGGTTGTAGAGGCCGGGAACCAGCGACCACAGCACCAGGATTGCCGTGATCGCGAGGCCCACAATAATGCCACCAAGACGAATGGTCATGACCTAACTCTTTCTCGTTATCGGGTCAGATTGAAATGCGGGTGGAGCCGCGCTGCCCCCGGCCGATCACTCGGCCGGTTGCAGCGATGCATCAGGAAGATCGCCCTTTGAACCAGCGCCCACCGAACCCGTGCGGGCCGCAGCAGCGCTGTCATCCGAACCGAGCACTGCTTCGGTGATCGAGAAGGGCAAGGGCTTGGGCACTTCAATCTGGCTGATGATCGGGAGGATCACCAGGAAGTGCATGAAGTAATAGGCCGTCGCGATCTGGCTCATCACCACATAGGGCTCTTCAGCCGGCGCACCGCCGCAGATCATCAGCACGATCATGGTCGGGATCAGGCCGAACCAGAAGAACTTCTGGAACAGCGGGCGATAGTGGCCCGAGCGCACCGGGCTCTTATCGAGCCAGGGCAAGAAGAACCACACCAAGATCGAACCGAACATCGCAATCACGCCGAGCAGCTTGGCATCGATCAGCGTAATGCCGAGGAAGGGAATGGTGAGATCCTGAGTGAAGGCGCGCAGGATCGCGTAGAACGGCAGGAAGTACCATTCGGGCACGATGTGGGCCGGCGTCGAAAGCGGATTCGCCTCGATATAGTTATCCGGGTGACCCAGCGCGTTTGGCAGGAAGAACACCATGAAGGTGAAGAGGATCAGGAACACGCCCAGCCCGAAGCCATCCTTGGCGGTGTAGTACGGGTGGAACGGCACGGTGTCGCTCTCATTCTTCACCTCAACGCCGGTCGGGTTGGACGAGCCCGGAATGTGCAGCGCCCAGATGTGGAGGATGACCACGCCTGCGATCACGAACGGCAGCAGGAAGTGCAGCGAGAAGAAGCGGTTGAGCGCAGCATTACCCGGCGAGAAACCGCCCAGCAGCCACACCTGCAGGCCTTCGCCCACGAAGGGAATCGCGCTAAACAGGCCGGTGATCACCTGCGCCCCCCAGAAGCTCATCTGGCCCCAGGGAAGCACATAGCCCATGAAGGCAGTCGCCATCATCAGCAGGAAGATCACGACGCCCAAAAGCCAGATCATCTCGCGCGGCGCCTTGTAGGATGAATAGAACAAGCCGCGGAAGATGTGGAGATACACCACAATGAAGAAGAAGCTTGCGCCATTAGCGTGGGCATACCGCAGCATCCAGCCATAATTGACGTTGCGCATGATGTGCTCAACCGTGGCGAAGGCAACTTCCTCGTTGGCGGCATAGTGCATTGCCAAAACCACGCCGGTGACAATCTGGATCACCAGACAGACGCCGGCGAGGACGCCGAAATTCCACATGTAATTGAGATTGCGCGGCACCGGATAACCGGCCCCCACCGCGTTGTAGACGAGCCGCGGCAGCGGCAGCTTCTCGTCAAGCCACTTGGTGAGCGGCGTCTTCGGTTCGTATTGCTTGGCCCAGGCGAAACTCATGGCGTTCCCTCGGTTTTGATCGGTGTTAGCGAAAAAGGTCGATTATGTTCTTGAAACAGCTACGCAGCATCACCCGACGCGGATGACACCTTCAGACTTGAACTCGTAATTCGGCACCGCAAGGTTGAGCGGTGCCGGGCCACGGCGGATGCGGCCGGCCACGTCATAGTGCGAACCATGACAGGGGCAGAAATAGCCGTTGAAATCGCCCTTGTTCTCACCCTCGTTCGAACCCAGCGGAACGCAACCGAAGTGGGTGCACACGCCCATGGTGACGAGCAGATCTTCGTTGCCGGGCAAAGTGCGGTCAGCCAGCGTTTCCGGATCGCGCAGGCTCGACACATTAACCGCGTTGGCTTCAGCGATTTCAGCAGCCGTCAGGCGCTTGACGAACAAGGGCTGGCGGCGGAACACCGAGCGGATCGATTGACCGGGCTGAATGGCCGAGACATCCACATCGGTGGTGCTTTCCGCGAGCACGTCAGCCGAGGGCGCCATCTGCGAAACCAGCGGAATCAACACCGAGGCCGCACCAACACCAGCCGTGCTGAGCGCCGCAATGTGAATCCAGTCGCGGCGACGCACGCCGTCTTCTAACATTTCCGTGGCGCTGTTTGCCGAAGCGGCGCCGCCCATGTCAGCCATCGTCTTCATATCCTGCTCATCTGGCCGCGCTGAGAGTGAACCCCCAGGCACGGCGCGGTTTTGAACTGCCCGGAAAGACCTGCGAGGGCCTGCCGGAAATGGAACACTGCTAGATCCCTTACCGTCCGCAACAGCCTGACTGAAACAGGCCGGTCACGGGCGGAACGCGCGGGCCCTAACGGCAAACAACCAAGATTCCAACCGTGTTTTATTCATGCCGGGCTTGTCTTGGCGCGAAAGGGGCCCAATTATCCCAGCGCGATCAGGCTGATTAGGCGTCCGTAGTCCGCTTCGTGCCGCAACGAGGCCCGGCGATACGAGTGGTAACGCGCAGGATCCCCAAAAGTATCCCGCCCCAGATCGTGAATCTTTCCCAAGCCCAGATTTTCCAGCTTTTCAGCAACATAGCCCGGAAGATCAAACCACCATCGAGCCACCCCGTCACGCACCGGAGCCTGTCTGAAGTGGTTTTCGTCCGCGCCGGCAAAGTGGCGGCGAAAGCGCTCGTCGACCTCGTAACTGGGCTGCGCTATTGTCGGCCCGATCGCAGCAACAATTCTGCCGGAACTTGCACCGAGCGCCTGCATGGCCGTTATGGTCGCCTCCAGCACCCCGCCCTGAGAACCGCGCCAACCGGCATGGGCAGCGCCAACGACTCCCGCCTCCACATCAGCAAACAGCACCGGCGCACAGTCGGCCGTGACAATGCCCAAAACCAGGCCCGGTACAGCCGTCACCACTGCATCAGCCACCGGCCGCCCTTCCGGCCGATCTGCCCACGGCGCGGTTACAGTCAGACATTCGGCTGAATGCACCTGATGCGGTGCAACCAGCACCCCACCCGCAAGAATTTTATCGGCCGCCGCCGCGCGCAAAGCGCAGATCGCCGCAGCATCTCCCGGGCCGCCAAAGCCGAACTGGTGCTTGCCCCCGGCACTGCCGAAAAATCCGTGCGGCACGCCTGCCAGATTGGGCGCGCGCTCGATATCGAACGGGGTGTCGACCATGTTCACTCTTCGAGGCTGCGGCTGACTTGTTCAAAGGTATCGCGCGAAAGATTGCCCGCCGCCATGATCCGTTCAAGCTCCGCCTTCATCAGCGCCGCGCGCACAGGCTCGAGCCGCCGCCAACGCCCGAGCGCAGGCACGAACCGCGCCGCCGTCTGCGGGTTGATCGGATCAAGTTCAAGGATGAGGTCGGCGATCATCCGATAGCCCTCGCCGCTCGCCTCGTGGAACGCCTTGGGGTTGCCCGCAAAGGCCATGTGGAGCGAGCGCACCCGGTTAGGATTGCGGATGGTGAATTGCGGGTGTTCAGCCAGCGCGCGCACCTGCTCGATCACGCGCGGGTGGAGCGAGAGCGCTTGCAGGGTAAACCACTTGTCCACCACCAGCGCGTTGCCCTCATAGGCCTTGAGGAAATGGGCGAGGCGTTCTTCGCGCTCAGGGCAATCGAGGCTGGCGAGCACCATCAGCGCGCCCTGCCTATCGGTCATATTGTCGGCGGCATCATATTGCGCGGCGGCCATGGTGGCGGCGGTTGCCGGATCGGCGGCAGCGATGAAGACGAGCGCCTGCGTCTTCACCTTGCGTAAGCCCCGCCCGTTCGGATCATCATAGGCCGCAGCACTGGCGCGGGCGTGGAGGGCTGCGAGCTCTGCGGCCAGCGCCCCGCCAATCGCTGCCTTCAGCCCCTCGCGCACAGCGTGAATTGCGCCGGGATCAGCCTTGCGCTCCCCCGTTGCCATCACTTCGAAGAGATAGGTTTCGGATGGAAGCATCATCAACTCACCGCGCATTGCATCGTCGAGCGCAGTGTCGGTGAGGATGGCTGCCATGGCGCCGATCAACGCCGCCTCGCCCGCCGATTTCGCTTCGGCCTCCAGTGTCCCTGCTGCCACGGCCACAAGATGGCCCACAGCCAGTTCCTGCAAGGCTTCGAAGCGTGCGAAAGGATCATCATCGCGCGCGGCAAGGAAGACGAGGTCGTCTGCCGCCAGCTCGCGTTCAATCACCACCGGGGCGGTGAAGCCGCGATTGATCGAAAGCACCGGCTCGCCGCCTGCGAGCGGCAGGTGGAAGGTCTGGCTGGCCTCGGTGAGGGTGATGAGTTGCTCCTCGCCCAGCGCGTCTTGCCCGCGCGAATGCACCGCGACGCGCAAGGGGATCACCATCGGTTGCTTGTCTGGCTGGCCGGGGGTTGCAGGGATGGTCTGCGTAAGCGTGAGCGCAAGGCTATCGCCTTCGATCTTGGTCGAAACGCCCACGCGCGGCGTGCCCGCTTGACTATACCACAGGCGGAACTGCGCCAGATCAAGCCCTGCGCCTTCCTCGATCGCACGCACGAAATCCTCGCAGGTCGCAGCTTCCCCATCGTGGCGCGCGAAGTAGAGATCGGTGCCAGCCCGGAACCGCTCCACCCCCGCCAGCGCTCGCATCATGCGGATGACTTCAGCGCCCTTGTTGTAGACCGTCGCTGTGTAGAAATTGCTGATCTCGCGGTAGCTGTCAGGCCTGATCGGGTGCGCGAGCGGGCCTGCATCCTCGGGGAATTGCGCGGCGCGCAGGATGCGCACGTCCTCGATGCGTTTGACCGCCTCACCCCGCATATCTTGGCTAAACAACTGGTCGCGCAGCACAGTGAAGCCTTCTTTCAAGCTGAGCTGGAACCAGTCGCGGCAGGTCACGCGGTTGCCCGACCAGTTGTGGAAATATTCATGCGCGATCACGCCTTCGACCGCGTCGAAATCGGCATCGGTCGCAGTGTCGGGGTCAGCCAGCACATATTTGGTGTTGAAGACGTTTAGTCCCTTGTTCTCCATCGCCCCCATGTTGAAATCGGACACCGCGACAATATTATAGAGATCAAGGTCATATTCGCGGCCGAACACGTCTTCATCCCACTTCATCGAGCGATGCAGCGATTCGAGCGCGTGATCGGTGCGCGCGAGATCCTCTTTGCGCACCCAGATGTTGCATTCGACTGACCTGCCGGATTGGGTGGTAAAGGGCTTGGAATTGGCCACCAGATCGCCTGCGACCAGCGCGAAGAGATAGGACGGCTTGGGCCAGGGATCATGCCATTCGGCCCAATGGGTGCCACCCTCGCCATCGCCTTCGGCCACCTTGTTGCCGTTGCACAGCAGCACCGGGAAGGTCGCCTTGTCGCCGCTCATGCGCACTGAATAGGTTGAGAGCACATCGGGCCGGTCAGGGAAGAATGTGATGCGGCGAAAACCCTCGGCCTCGCACTGGGTGCACAGCATCCCGCCTGAGGCATAAAGCCCCATCAATTGCGTGTTGGCCGATGGGTCAATCTCGGTGACGATCGTCACCTCATGCGCGTCGTCCGGCAGGGTGAGGACAAGGTCAGGGCCGTCCATGCGCCATTGCGCGTCTGCGCCGTCCAGCGTGACGCTGAGCGGGGTGAGGCCATCGCCGTTAAGGCGCAACTCGCCTGTAGCTGCAGCCTTGGGATTGCGTTCAAGGCTAAGCGTCGCTGTGATCCGGGTGCGGGCAATGCCAAGCTGAAAATCCATCCGCGTGGCAGGCACGTTCCATGGGTAAGGCGTGTAATCCTCGCGGCGGATGAGAGCGGGGGCTTCGGGCGTGGGGGGAGATGAAAGACTATCCATAGCGGGACGATTTAGATTGATTTGCGCCCCTGTCCAACCGCATGAAGCGCTTCATGTCTCATTTGCTGATTTTTGGATTGGGATACACCGCAAGCCGCGTGGCCGATGAAATGCGCGCACATGGCTGGCAGGTGGACGCCACAGGCCGCGCGGGAAATCTTGATTTTGCCGATGGTGCGGCCGTGCGCGGCGCGATTGATGCGGCGAGCCACATCCTGTCTTCCGTCCCGCCAGACCGCGCGAGCGGGGATGATCCGGTGCTGGCCGAATATGGCGCGGGGCTCCAAGGCAAGGCGCTATTCTACCTCTCCTCCACGGGGGTCTATGGCGACCAGCAGGGCGCGTGGGTGGATGAGGCAACGCCCACCATTGCCGAGACCGGAGCGGGACGCAGGAATGCACGTGCCGAAGCGGATCTCGCTTGGCTGAAGCTGGGCGCGCGCGCCTTTCGCCTGCCGGGGATTTACGGCCCCGGAAGAAGCGCGCTTGACCGGGTGCGCGCGGGCCAAGCGCGGCGGATTGATCTGCCTGAGCAAGTGTTCAGCCGCGTTCATGTCGATGATATTGTCAGCGGGGTGATCGCCGCGCTGGTGCAGAATGCCCCACACGGAGCCTATAATCTGGGCGATGACTACCCATGCAGCGGCAATGAAGTGACCGAGCACGCCTGCCGATTGCTGGGCGTGCCGCCCCCGCCGCTCGAAAGCCTAGAGGAAGCCAACCTTTCCGAAATGGCGCGCGGGTTCTATGCGGAAAACCGCCGGGTCGCCAATGGCAAGGCCAAGCGGGTGCTTGGCTGGCAGCCGCGCTATCCAACCTATGTTGAAGGGTTAGAGTCTTTGTTTTCGCCTCAAGCGCCGGCGGGCGCATCCGCGCCCTTGGCTTCCGCGCCATAAGGCGCGACGGGCAGTCGCCCTTGCGGCCCTACGGGCCGGATTTGCCCCGCTACCGCTTCTGCTTTGATCTGAGCGCCAGCCCCATGCCAATGAGCGCCAAACCTGCGCCAACCGCCGCCAGCGCAGTCCATTGATAACCCTCAAACAGGGTCGAGAGCAACATCGCCACGCACACTGTCACGATCCCGTTATAGGCCGTGCGGCCTGCGCCAATCTCGCGCACCAGATTGTAATGCAAGGGAAACGTCACCACCGATCCGATGATCGCAAGATAGGCCGTCCCTGCCCAGAACTGCCACTCACCCGGCACTTGCGGCGGGCCTGCCGTCATCCAAGCAAAGCCCAGATCAAAGATCGTCCCGTAAAGCATCGCCCATGCGAGCAGGCTCACCATTGGCACGCCGCGCCCTGTCGGATTGGCCTGCACCACGTTGGCAATCGAGGCGGCCAGCATCCCGCCAATCGCCAGCGCAATCCCCAGCCCGACATTACCGCCAAGCGGCGCAACTTCCCATTCGTGCACCAGCAGCAGAGCCACGCCAACGATGGCGACAAGGCTGCCAGTGATGAAGCCGCCCTGCACCCGCTCACCGATGAACACCCGCGCGAACACCGCATTGGGCACCATCAGCAGCGCAAACATCACCGCCACAATACCCGAAGTAATGTAGCGTTCGGCGTTGTAGACAAACAGGAAATTGCCCGAAAACTGCGCAATCCCGACGCCTAGTGCGAGCAGGTGCTCTAGCCGCGTCAGCCGCAGCCGGTTCTTCATCAGCACGCCCACCAGAAACAGCGCGGGCGTCGCGAGCAGGAAGCGATAGAACACGCTCCACGCAGCCGGCACGCCATCAATCTGCCCGGTGATAACAAACCAGGTGGAACCCCAGATTGTGCCTGTCAGCATGAAGGGGATCAGCACGCGCGCGCTGAGCATGGAGGGCGGCGCACCCGCCTGCTGGAAAGCGCTCATAGGGCCGCGATCGCCTTGGCGAGCGCGCTCGCATCGGCATCCTTCGTGCTCCATGCGGTGACGAACCGGGCTGCATCTGCGCCCCAATCATAGAAAGCAAAGCCCTCAGTCCGCAGCATCGCGCGCTCGGCAGCGGTCAACCGCACGAACAGCTCATTGGCTTCAACCGGGTGCATTAGCCGCTCCCCGCAAGCGCTGGCGATTTCTGCAGCGGCCGCATTGGCGTGGGCAGCGTTGGCTAGCCACACGTCATTGTCGAGCATCGCGATGATTTGCGCTGCCAGATAACGGCCCTTGCATTGCAGGTGGCCTGCACGCTTGCGGCGGTAGCGAACCTGATTGGCAGCTCCCGGGTCGAACAGCACGACGGCCTCTGCCCCCATCCCGCCATTCTTGATGAAGCCGAAGGCTAGGCTATCAACCGGGCCTGCCGCCGCGCGCGCGGCTTCCTCAGCACTGCCGCCCAGAAACGCCGCCGCATTGGCAAAGCGCGCGCCGTCCATGTGCAGGCCAAGCCGCCGCGCCTTGGCGAAAGCGCCGAGCGCGGCGAGTTCTTGCGGAGAATAGCTGCGCCCATATTCGCTTGCCTGCGTGATCGCGAGCGCGTGCGGCTGCACCTGATGCACGTCGTTGCGGACGGGATCGATGACAGCGGCGACACCTTGAGGCGTCAGCTTGGCGCCCTCGCCATCTGCCAGCATCAGCTTTGCTCCATGCAGGAAAAACCCCGGCGCGCCGCCTTCATCTACCTCGATATGCGCCTCGCGGTGACACACCACCCCGCCATGGGGAGCGCACATGGTGGCCAGCGCCAGACAATTGGCCGCCGTTCCTGTGGCCACCCACAGCGCGGCACATTCGCGCCCGAACAGCGCAGTGAACCGCGCATCCAGCTCTGCAGAAAGCGCATCGCCATCATAGGGATTATCGGCATCATCCGCCTTGCGCATCGCCTCCCACACAGCGGGATGAACGGGCGCGGCGTTGTCGGACAGGAACAGGCGGGCGGTGCTCATAGGGCTCGCGCTTTATCCGCCAAGGGGCAAGCGCGCTATTCAAATATGCGCAAAATCGGTGGCGGTTATGGTGGTGAGAATCTTGGCGCGCAATTCGCGTGCCCGCGCCAGTGGCAGGCCGCGGATCGCCATCTCGCCGCCGCCAAGGCCAAGGTGCAAAGTGGCATAGCCGCGCAGGCGCGCCAGCGGGCCTTGCGCGATCTCGACCGAATGGAGTTTCAGCCGCGTTGCGATCTGCAATTGCGGGGCCAGCAGCCCGTGCATCGCGAAGATCTGGCTGTCATCAATCGCGTGACGGCGGCGCAATTCCCACTCGTAAAGGCTCAAAGCCGCCGCCACCAAAGCCGCGCCCAGCGGGATCAGGAACCAGCCCATAGGCGCAAACAGCGCCAGCACTCCCGCCACCACCACAAACAGCAAAGCTGCGCCAATCGCCTTGTCGGTGCGATAGGCGATGCTGGAGCGCTGCCAGCCGGTCGCCTCATCCGGCAGGTAGAACCCTGCGGCGCTGGCAATCGGGGCGATTTCTTCGATCTGCGCGAAAGGCGCAACCGCGTGGCTGGCGCTTTCATTGTCGCTGGCAAGGCTCACAAAACTCAAGGACCGCCAGCCAAAGCGGTAGCGCAGCGGGCCGGTGGTGATCGCCAGCGCCTGCACGCGGTGCACCGGCATCACCACATCGGTGCGGGTGAACAGCCCGCGTCGCCTGCGAAAGCCCCGCGCTGTGCGTTCCAGCACGAAGCCCCAATCGCGCGTGATGGTGCGCAAAAGCCCAGTGGCAAAACCGATCACCACAAGGACAAAGACCGCCGCAATCGCGCCCACCACCTGCGCAGCCGGACCAATCCGGGCCACCCAGGTGCTTTGTTCCGAGAGCCAGCGTTCCCACACCCGCGCATCCCACAAGGAGATATCAACGAAATTGTCGGCATATTGCAACAGGCCCAACAGCACCGCAAACACCGCCAGCGAAAACTCGAACAGGCCAAAAGTGATCAGGCGCTGCGGGCTCATTTGAAAGAGCACTTGTCCAGCAGGCTGCTCGCTTGGCGCGGGCGCAGCAAGCGCAGCAAGCGCAGCAGCCTTGGCGACTGCTTCCTCATCGCGCCGCTCGCGCACCAGCTGGCGCAGCCGAGAGCCTTCGGCGGTGGTGACATAGGCAAGGGTAATATCCTCAGACCCGCCCGCCCCCGTTTCAAACTTCACCGCAACCAGGCCGAACACCCTTGCCAAGAGCGGTTCGGCAAGGCTCACGTCCTGAATGCGTTCATAAGGGACAGAGCGTGCAGCACGGCTGATAATGCCGCTTTCGACGCGAATATCCGCCTCGCCCACCACATAGGTCAGCCGCCGCCAGCCGAGATAGGCAAGGCCGGTTCCGATCACGATGGCCGCCGCCGCCACCGCAATCGCGACCCCAAATCGCCCCGATCCCCCAATTCCCGAAAAGGCAATCGCAAGCGCGGGCAGAATAGCATTCTGGACACTGCCCAGCGCGCCGATCACAACGCTGGTGGGCGCAGTGCGGCGCGGGGTGCTCAAGTGACTGCTCACAGACTTTCGCGCTTGATGTGGGCGCGGATATCCTCGCGCATTGCGCGCGCCAGATCAGCGCCCAGCCCCGGCAGATGCACCGAAGCATTATGCGTGCCAGCGGTGTGGAGCGTGAGCGTGGCAATGCCGAAAAAGCGCTCCACCGGGCCTTGGTGCACATCAATATGCTGGACGCGGCTCAGCGGCACCACTGTATCGGAATGCCACAACACACCGCGCACCACGCGCAGCCGATCAGCGCTCATCTGATAGCCGCGTGCGTTGTAACGGCGCTGCGGCACGAAGATGAGCAGCAACAGCACGGCCAGCATAACCGCGCCCGACAGCCCGCCTTGCGGAACCAGCGCAAGCGCGGCCAGATCGGGATCGCTTTGGGCCGCCTCAGCCAGCACAACCTCCACCACCAGCGCCGCAATCACCAATGGCACGAGGCGCAGCAACATCCCCACCCGCAAGGCCCAGGTGTAATTGGGATGCAGCCGCGTCAGCGCCCCCTCATCATCGAGCAAGGTGGCATGGGGTGCGAGCGCGTTGTCCATGCTGCCTTACATGAGCAACACAGTAACGCTGTGCAAGCGGAATTACGAAGGCCCTCAGCGGCGTTGGTCGAAACGCCGCCCCACCAGCGCTGCAGCGATATTGGTCTTTTGCACATCAATGCTGCCGCCGGCGATCCCCCAGGCAAAGGCATCGCGCAGGCGCTGTTCCATGCCGTAATCCTTGTGATAGCCATATCCACCCATCACCTGCATCCCCATCGCGGTGACTTCGCGCACGATTTCATTGGCATAGCATTTGGCCACCGAGCTTTCATAGACTGTCGGCAGGCCATCATCCTGATGCGCCGCATTGGCAGCGGCGCGGTGAATGAGGAGGCGCGCGGCTTCGACTTTCATCGCCATTTCGGCAATCTTCAACTGCACCGCCTGAAAATCGATGATCGGTTTGCCGAAAGCCTCGCGTTCCTGAACATATTGCGTCGCTGCTTCCAGAGCCGCCGCTGCCACGCCCAAGCTTTGCGTCGCGTTGCCGCAGCGCTCAAGGCCAAAGGCGCTCATCAGCTTGCCGAAACCGCCTGCGCCAATGATGACGTTTTCGGCCGGAACGCGCACGTCCTCGATCGCGTAATCGGCCGTCGCAATCCCGCGAAAGCCCATCAATTCCTCGCGCTTGCCGAATTGCATTCCGGGCGCGTCTTTTTCGAGCAGGATCGCGCCGATCCCCTTGGCGCCGGGTTCATCGGAGAACCGGCAATAGGTGACGTAATAATCCGAATGGCCGCCGCCGCTGGTCCAGCGCTTGTAGCCGTTGACCACGTAATGATTGCCATCCAGCACCGCGCGGGTTTTGAGATCGGTCAGCGCGGTTCCTGCGTCCGGTTCCGACATGGAAACCGCCACCACTTTCTCGCCCTTGATGACTTCAGGCAGGATGCGCGCTTTCATTTCGGGCGAGCCAAAGCGTTCGATCGTGCGCACCGGGCCAACCAGCGCCTCGAACACCGGGAAAGCAACCGCGTTGGAAATCTTGGCGAATTCCTCCAGCACCAAGAGCGCTTCGACATGGCCGAGGCCCAGTCCGCCATATTCAGTCGGCAAATTGACGCCCAGGAAACCCATTTCGCCATAGGTTTTGAGCATGTCATGGGGAACAGGATAATCCTTTTCCTCCATGTCGCGCGCCAGAGCGGGCAGCTCGCTGCGGGCGAATTTGCGGGCGGCTTCCTGAAGCTCGCGCTGTTCATCGGTGAGTTGGAAATTCATAAGGGCGCTTCATCCTCTCTCATGGCAGCGAAGTCCCCTAGCGCATTTATGAGGGTGGCGGGCAAGAGCCCTTTGCCTAATGTTGGCGCGAAAAGTGATGCACCGAGGAGAGCAGAACCGTGATGAAACTCCATTCCAGCCTTGGCCCCAATCCGCGTCTTGCGCGCATGTTCCTGATGGAGAAGGGATTGGTCGAAGGCACGGATTTTGAGCGTGTCCATTATGACATCATCACCGGCGAAAACCGTTCAAGCGCGGATTACACCGCCAAAAATCCGCTTGGCACAACGCCGACGCTGGAGCTGGATGACGGCACCTGCCTCACCGAAAGCTGGCCGATCTGCGAATTCATCGAGGAACATTACCCCACCCCCAACCTGTTCGGGCAGACCGCGCTGGAACGCGCGGAGGTGCGCAAATGGGTGCGCCTGTTCGATCAGGAAGTGGTCGTGCCGATGACGATGGGTTTTCGCGCGGGCGCAGGCCGCCCGATGTTCGAACCGCGCATGGCTGTCGTCTCGCCCGAGGCTGGCGCCGAGCTTTCGGCCATGGCCGATGCCAAGTGGCGCTGGTTTGATGCAGCGCTGGGCGACAAGGATTTCTTCGCGCTGGGCCGCTTCACCTTTGCTGATCTGATTGTCTTTTGCTTTGCCAATTTCGGCTTCACGGTGGGCTGGAAACTGCCTGAGGGGATCGATAACCTTGCCCGCTTTATCGCACTCCACAATCAACGGCCCAGCGCTGCTATCTGGCAGCAGGGCGAATAATGCCTGATCTTTCCGGCAAGGTCGCCATCGTCACCGGCTGCGCCAGCGGGATTGGCGCGGCGGCTGTCCGAAGGCTGCGCGCCGACGGGGCCGAGGTGCTGGGCACGGATCTGGACGAGGCGCGCGGCGCGGCGCTGTGCGCGCAAGTGGGCGCGCGCTTCGCGGTGCAGGATGTGTCGGACCGCGCCTTGTGGCCGAAGATCGTCGGCCAAGCGGTGGAGGCTTTCGGGCGGCTCGATATCCTGGTGAACAATGCCGGGATGGTGTCGGGCGCTGGCATTGGCGATCTCGACGACGAGGCAATGTTCGCCGCCTGGGATCGCACTCTCGCCGTCAATCTCACCGGCACGATGGCGGGCTGCCGCGCTGCGATTGCCGCGATGCGCGCCAATCCGGGCGGCGCGACAGGCGCGATCATCAACATTGCCTCGACCACCGCGATTGCACCTCTGCCCAGCGATGCGCCCTATTCAGCGAGCAAGGGCGCGGTGCGGGTGCTGTCGAAATCGGTTGCGACATGGTGCGCGAAGGCAGGTCTCAATATCCGCTGCAACACTGTCATTCCGGGCGCGACCCATACCGGCATTCTCGATGCTGCCGAAGCGCAGATGCCGGGGCTGTTGGCAGCCGTCGCGGCAACATCTCCGCTGAACCGGCTCGCCGATCCGGCCGAAACCGCCGCGGCGATTGCCTTCCTTGCGAGCGATGAATGCCCCTTTATGACGGGTGCGGAAATGCTGGTGGATGGCGGGGCCATGTCCATCCACCCCGGCTTCTAGGCACGCCCCATTCTGGCGAGGTAACCGCTCGGACGCATCTGCAGCGCGGTCCAGATGAACACCCCCATCGCCAGCGCCCCCGACACCAGACACACGCCGAAAACAGCGACTGACAGGGAATCCTCGCCATAGTTGGGCGCAAGCCAGTCGCTCACCCCGCCCACCACGGCAAGGCCCAAGGCTTGCCCCACCAGATTGTTGAAGAACAACGCAATGGCGACGGCAAAGCCGCGCTCGGATGGTTCGACCGCCGCCTGAATGCCCGACATGATGCCCGCTTGGCTCGCCACATAAATCCCGTAAGCAAGCGCAAACCATCCCAAAAACGGCCAAAACGCATCCGAACCAAGGCTTACCGCCAGCGGCGCGACACAACCCAAGGTCGCCAGCCCCGGCACCAGCGCGCGCCAGCGTTCATCGCGATTGGTCATGACCTGCGTGATATACCCGCCCAAAATCGGCCCCGGTATCCCGCCAAGGATAAAGGCGAGACCGAGATAAAGCCCGACATTACCAGTCGAGATATCGAACTGGCGCAGCATCACCGCCGCCATCCAGAAGGCGAGTGCATAGCCGATCATAATCTGCACCGCCCAGCCAACGGCAAGCCCCATAAACACCCGGTTGGTGACAAGGCTGCGGATCGTCTCGCCGAGCGGGCGCTGGGCAATGCTTGACCCCGCCGGAGCGAACCGCCCACGCTGCGGCTCTCGCACGGTTAGATAAAGCACCGCGCCGATCAGCAGCCCCGGCAGGCCCATCAGGATAAAGGCCCAGCGCCAGTTGAAGATTTCCGCCAATTGCCCGCCCACCACCAATCCGAAAGCCGTGCCCAGGGTCGAGCCCAATGTCAGGAACCCCATCGCCTTGGCGAGTTCATGGCGGGCAAAGAAATCCGCGATCAGGCTCTGCGAAGAAGGCCCCGAACAGCCCTCGCCCACGCCCACTCCGGTGCGCGCAAGGAACAGCGTCCAAAAGCCGGTTGCCAGCCCGCAGGCCGCTGTCATCAGGCTCCAGAAACTGATGGCGGCTGCCACAATATTCTTGCGCGTCGAACGATCCGCCAGCCGTGCAGCCGGGAAGCCTGCGAACACATAGACCGCCGAAAAGGCCAGCCCGCCCAGCAAGCCCAGTTCAAAATCCGAAAGCGCAAACTCGGCCTTGATATCCTCAACCAGAATGCCGAACACCAGCCGGTCGGCCACGCTGAACAGGCTCGTCAGCGTCAGCAGACTGAGAACATACCACCGGTATCCGCCCGACTCGCCGCTGGCAGGCGGCGTCTCCTCAGTGATGGGGGCGCGCGTTAAGGCCATTATCCACCGGGATCGTCAGGCCATTGAGGAACCGCGCCTCGTCGCTCGCCAGGAACAGCACGCAAGCGGCCACATCCTTGGGGTGGCCCAGCGCATCGGCTGCCAGCGGGCCTTCAGGAATCTCCAGCGGCGTAGTGCCCGCACGGCCCGAAACCCCCATCACCATCGGGGTTTCAATCCCGCCCGGCGCCAGCGCGTTGACACGGATGCCATAGCCCTTGTCCTGAAAATCCATCGCGAGGCTGCGGGTGATGCCGGTGATCGCTGCCTTGGCCGCGGCATAGGCAGGGATATTGCCATAGCCTAGCAGCGCCGCCGTTGAGGCCATGTTGATGATCGAAGACCCGCCGCCGCCGATTGTCTGATGGCGATGCTTCATCAGCGGCACGGCATATTTGCACCCCAGAAAAGTGCCCACCACATGAATATCAAGATGCAAGCGGAAGTGATCGAGCGAACATTCCTCGATGCTTTCAAAGATCACATTGCCCGCATTGTTGACGAGGATATCAAGCCCGCCGTGGCGTTCCTGAACGCTGCGCATCACCTCTTGCCATTGATCCTCGCGCGTCACGTCCAAAGCCATCGCATCGCCGCCAATGGTTTCGGCGACCTGATGGGCAAGCTCCACCTCGCGGTCGGTGACGATGACTTTCGCGCCCTCGCGCGCCAGCGCTTCGCAATCGGCCTTGCCCAGCCCCATCGCGCCGCCGGTGACCAGCGCCACCTTGCCTGCAACCCTGCCCGCCATCTCGTTCTCCCACAAAGCTGTTTTCTTGTTCGCTGCGAGCCTATTGCGAGCCTGCGCCCACACCACTGTCAAAAGCGCGCAAGCCTTCCCCTGAAAAGTGAGCATTGCCGCAAGGCGCACCAGCGCCCATCCTTGGCTCCAAGATGGAACTCGGGAGGATGTGATGTCGCGTGAAGAACTGGTCGCCATGACCCGCAATCTGGTGGCCCATGGTGCGGCCGATACGATGGAATATGCCGATGAAATCGTGCGCATTCCGGCCAGCGCCTATACCGATCCCGAGCTGTTCGAGCTGGAAAAGCAGCGCATCTTCCGCCGCCTGCCGTTGATGGTTGCGCCCAGTTGCGAATTGCCCAATCCGGGTGATTTCAAGGCGATGGACATCTGCGGCGTGCCGCTGCTGCTGTCGCGCCAGAAGGATGGCTCGATGGGCGCTTTCCTCAATATGTGCACCCACCGCGGCAATCCGGTGGCCAAGGGCTGCGGCAATGCCAGCCGTTTCACCTGCGGCTATCACGGCTGGACCTTCAAGGCGGACGGCGATCTTCTGGGCGTGGCCAGCCCGCAGGATTTCGGAAAAGTCGACAAGGCCGCCCATTGCTTGAAGCGCTTCCCGGTTTACGAGAATGCAGGGCTGATCTGGGTGACGCTTGACCCCAATTCCAAACTCGACATCGCCGATTACCTGTGCGGCTATGACGAATTGTTGAAAGCCTTTGAATTTGAAGGCTGGACTTTGTTTGCGCAGCGCACGCTGCCGGGGCCGAACTGGAAGACGGCCTATGACGGCTATCTCGATTTCTACCACCTGCCGGTGCTGCATAAGGACACTTTTGGCGCCGATTTCTACAACCGCGCCAATTACTTCGCCTATGGCCCGCACCAGCGGCTTTCCACCCCGTCGAAATTCGCGATCAAGGTGCAGGGCGATGACGATCAGCAGATGGATCTCGAGGCGATGTCCGACGACGAATTGCCGCAGGAAGTGCTGGTGCAAGGCGTGTGGACGATCTTCCCGCACATCTCGATTGCCAGCTTCTACGGCGGCGGGCAGCGCGGCGCGATGATCAGCCAGCTGTTTCCGGGCGCGAGCGTGGGGGAAAGCTACACCACCCAGTTCTATGTCATGGAAAACCAGCCCGAGACCCCCGAACAGGTGCAGGCAGCCCACGATCAGTTCAACTTCCTCGAAGTGGTGGTGCGCGATGAAGACTACGCCACTGGCAAGCGCCAGCACGAGGCGCTGCAATCGGGGTTGCTGAAAGAGGTGCTGTTTGGCCGCAATGAAAAGGGCGGGCAGGTGTTCCACCAATGGGCTGAGCGGCTGACGCAGGCGAGCGATGAGGAGTTGGTGGAGATCTTTGCCCGCGAACAGCGGCAGGCGGCGGAGTAACTCTAACAAACCTCAGAAATCGAAGGGCCGGGCGGGGTCGCTCGGCCCTTTTTGTGTCGGGTTGTCGTTCAGCGCGAGTTCGACCAGCGCCGTGTCGAAAAATTCGTGAAGTTCTGTGATCAGTCCGTCGCGGATGGTCAGAATCTGGCAATAGGTCTGGAGGTATTCGTGGCCATTGGTGGCCGTCCCGCCCCCCTGCATGATCCCCACGACCCGTTCCTCATCGGCGCACATGATGCGCCACTTGCGCGAAAACCGGATTGTATCGGCAACAAGTTTGCCGATCACTCCATCGCTAACAACGGGCCCGAAACACTCAGCCTTGCCAATCCAGCGACCTGAAACCGGCGTCGTGCCCACCAGATTGAACACCACATCATCTGAATGAAGCGCGGCGAGCGCATCAAAATCGCCCGCCGCCAAGGCTTCATAGTAGCGCGTGGCCACCGCCACATTGGCGGATCGCAGATCGCTCATGGTGGGCACTTACCCAAAAGCAGGCCGGTAATTGCTCTCGCCCCAATCCTGCTTCTTGGTCCATTCGCCCATTGTCTCCAGCTTGCCATCAAGCTCGGGGAAGCGTTCATAGACATGGCCCATATCGACCTCGAACGGCCGCGTGGGTGCGGTGTTGTTGTATTCGTAGAAGGCTTGGATGCCTTTGGCGAAGTCATCGCGCGCTTCGGCCGGCATGGAATCGCCTGCCGCTTCCACCAGATAGCGGCCGAATTCTTCGGGCGTGCAAGGGTCATACTTGATCTCTTTGCCGAGCGCTTCGGAAAGGCACGCCGTCACCTGCTTGCCGACCAGCCGCTCCGGCCCGCCGATGTTGAGCCATGCGCCTTCCATGTCGGGCCGCTCAAGGCTCGCCAGCATAAAGCGCGCGACATCATCGAGGCTGATCCAGTTGGCCTGAAGCTTGGGATTGTGCGGATAGACATAGCGCCCCTCCTTGACGATGAAGGGCCGCGCCCAGTCAGTCAGCAGGTTATCCATGAACAAGACGCTGCCGAACACCGTTCCCGGCGCGCCCGAGCGCCACAGTGCGTTGATGCCCTTGGTGTTCTCGCCATAGGTGAAAGGGTCGCCTGGCTTGTCGGGGATCCAGCTCGACGTGTTCCACACCACGCGCTTGACATCCAATTCCGCCGCCGCCTTGCCGACCTGCCCCACCAGCACCGCGCGATCAGCCCGCGCTTGCAAGGGATGGGTGTAGAAGATGTAATCGCTGCCCTCCAGCGCATCGCGGTAGGTCGCCGTGTCATACAGGTCCATCGGGCGAACCTCCACGTTCTCGACGCCTTCGATCGGTGCCCCTTCGAGCGCATCGGGGCGCCGCGAGATCGCGCGCACCTTGTAACCCGCCGCAAGCGCCTGCCGGACCTGTGCAAGCCCCTGCCTGCCGCTTGCTCCGATCACAGTGATAAGTGCCATGTGCCTCTCCTCCACTTATTCGATGCAGCGAAACGTAGGGGAAGGGGTGAGGGCGCGCGCCGCTAACTTTTGATAGCACCAAAAGTGAGAGTTCCTGACCGAGGCCAGGCCAGTGAAACTTGCTCTCATGAAAAACCGCTTCTGGCGCATTGATCGCCGCCCTCATGGCACCGATTTCGCGGGCGCGCTGGCGCTGGTGGAGGAGGCTGTCCCGGAGCCTGCAGACGGCCAGATCGTGATCCGCAACGCGATGCTGTCGATGGATGCCGGCACGCGGATGTGGCTGACCGACCGGCAGGACGGCTACCAACCGCCGCTCGAAGTGGGCACCTCGATGATCGGGCTGGTGATCGGCGAGGTGGTGCAATCACGCAGCGCGGCTTTCCCCGAAGGCACGCTGGTGCGCGCTTTCGGGCAATGGGGCGATTACAGCTGCGTTGATGCGGTGATGTCGGGCGCTGTTGCGCTTGATCCGGCGGTGGCTGACCGGCGCGCTTGGTTTGGCCCGCTTGGCATGAATGGGTGGACGGCGCTGTGGGGTATTGAACAGACCGGCGCTGCCAAACGGGGCGAGCGCGTGCTGGTGTCGGCGGCAGCAGGCGCGACCGGCATCCTCGCAGTGCAGATCGCCAAATTGCTCGGCTGCGAGGCGTGGGGGATTGCGGGCGGCGCGGCGAAATGCGCCTATGTTACCGACACGCTCGGCATTGCAGGCGCGATTGATTACAAGGCTGGTGCGGTCGGCGCGCAGCTGGATCGGGCAGGCGGGTTTGATGTCTATTTCGACAATGTCGGAGGCGGCCTGCTCGATGACGTGCTCACCTGCATGAACCACTATGGCCGGATTGCGGTGTGCGGATTGCTGGCCGATTACACCGGCGGCGGGCGAACCAGCCCCAAGGAATTCGATCAGGTGTTGATGCGGCGCCTCAAGATCGAAGGCTTCTTCTCGCCCGATTTCATGCACGAAGGCCCAAGACTCACCGAAAGGCTCAAGACATGGCACGAGGCGGGTGCATTGGTGATGCCCTATGACGTGACCGAGGGCCTTGAAAACACGCTAACCGCCTATGCCAAGCTGTTCACCGGCGGCAATATCGGCAAAGTGATTGTGGAGCTCACACCATGACAGGCACTCTCGAAGACCGCGAAGCCATCCGCGACATTCTCGCCGCCTATGCCCACGCGATTGATCGCCGCCGCTGGGGCATGATGGAGCGCTTGTTTCACGATGATGCGCAGTTCCAGTTCGGCCTCGTTGCAGGCGATTGGCGCGGCTTTGTGAGCCAAGCGCGCGCGATCATCGACCCCTGCCTTGCGACCCAGCATCAGCTCGGCCAGACGATCTTCGGCTTCGAGAGTGCCACTGTCTGCCACACCGAAACCTATATGACCGCGATGCACACCATTCCGCCCGGCTATCCGATGACAGCGGCCTTCCCGGACAAGGGGATGATCTATTCGGGCATTGTCGCAGGCCGCTATGTGGATCGCTTTGAAAAGCGCGGCGGCGAATGGCGCATCGCCCAGCGCACCGGACTTTACGACTGGCGCGAGTTCCGCGTGGTGGAAGGCGCAGACCTCTCCAACACGCCCGAAGGCGCGGCGGGCTATCACGACGAACGCGATCCTTCGACTGCAGCGGTGCGGGGGTGGCTGGGGTAGGCCCCCGCATCCTATGTCGTCATGCTGAACTTGTTTCAGCATCCATCGTGCCGCATGAGCAGCGGCGCGAGAGGAAGAATGGACCCTGAAACAAGTTCAGGGTGACGGAAATCTGCTAAGGCCGCTTAAACGAAAACACCCCGCTCATGGTCGCCAACTGCTCCTCCCCGCGCCAGATCGCGCCCGAGGTGTAGCCCATCCGCCCGCCCAACCGATCAATCCGCACCCGCGCCTCAAGCCAATCGCCCAGCCGCGCGCCTGCCAGATAATTGACGTTCAACGTCACAGTCGAAGGGGCAAGGCGGGGCCGCTCGGCATCATAGACCGCGTGGGACAAAGCGACATCGGCAAAGGTCGAAATCACCCCGCCATGGGCTGCCTCTTGGTAGTTGATGTGATGCGGACAGATACGAAGGCCCACCACCCTCACCCCGTCCACGGCTGGCACCAGATAATAGGGCCCGCCATGATCGAGAAAGCCCGGGGTGAAATCGGCGCGGTCAAAGCCTTCAGGAATTGCCTTTTCGTCCATGCCCCCTAGCCTAGCGCAGTGGTGCGCACGCGCCGCTATGAATTGTGCCAATGGCCGCACACCCGCTTCAAGCTAGGTTCCCGCTCCATGCAGAACGATGCCCTTCTCACCGCTCAATCCTTTTGCGACGTCGTGCGCGAACACGCATCTGCGCAGGGCGACACACACGCCTTCACCTATGGTGAGGAAATCATCACCTTTGCCGCGCTGGATGCGGGCGCAAACCGCGTGGCCAATGGCCTTGCCGCGCTCGGCATCAAGCCGGGTGAGCGCGTCGCCTTTCTGGGCAAGAACCACCCGCTCTATTTCGAGGCGCTGCTGGGCGCTGCCCGCATGGGCGCAGTGATGACGCCCGTCAACTGGCGGCTGGCCGCGCCGGAAGTTGCCTATATTCTGGGTAATTGCGAAGCGCGCGCGGTGTTTGTGGGCGAAGGCTTTGCCGATGTGCTGGAAAAGGCGCTCAGCCAAGCGCCCAATGTGCGGCACATCATCGGCATTGATGCGAGCGATCATGCGGGCCTTGATTACCGCCAATGGCGCGATGGCTTTGCCGCCACGCCGCCCGCGCATGAGGTGCGGCCCGAAGATGATGCGCTGCAACTCTACACCTCAGGCACCACCGGCAAGCCGAAAGGCGCGGTGATGACCCACGGCTCGATCCTCTCCAGCCGCGATGCCGCCGGGCGCGAGGGCGAGATGAGGAAATGGCAGGAGCCGATCCCCGGCGATGTCACGCTGCTCGCCATGCCGTGTTTCCATATCTCCGGCACGGGCACGGGGATTGGCACGATGGTGGCAGGCACCAATTCGATCGTGCTGCCGGAATATGATCCCACCCAAGCACTCGACCTGATCGAGCGCTATCCGATTTCCAAGATCTTCCTTGTGCCGGCCGCGATCCAGATCCTGCTCAATCACCCGCGCGTGAACGAGGTGGATTTCAGCCGCCTCAAATATGTCACCTATGGCGCCTCTCCCATCCCGCTTGAACTGATGCGCGAGGCGATGCGGGTGATGGGCTGCGGCTTTGTCCAGATGTACGGGATGACCGAGACGAGCGGCACCATCGTGGCGCTCGATCCCGAAGATCACGTCCCCGAAGGCAGCCCCAAGATGCGCAGCGTGGGCAAGCCGCTCCCCGGTGTTGAGGTCAAGATCATCGATGAGGCAGGCCATGAAGTGCCCGCAGGCACAGTTGGCGAGATTGCGACACGCTCATCAAAGAATATGCGCGGCTATTGGAACAACCCGGATGCGACTGCTTCCACCATCGACGCCGAAGGCTGGCTGCGCACGGGTGATGCGGGCTATTTCGACGAGGACGGATACCTTTACATCCACGACCGGGTGAAGGACATGATCATTTCGGGCGGCGAGAATGTCTATCCAGCCGAAGTCGAAAACGCGCTCTATTCGCACCCCAAGGTGGCCGATGTCGCGGTGATTGGCGTGCCCGATGCCAAGTGGGGCGAGGCGGTGAAAGCCTGCGTGGTGGTGAAACCGGGCGAGGAACTGACCGAGGCCGACCTCATCGCCCATGCGCGCCAGCATATTGCGGGCTATAAATGCCCCAAATCGGTCGATTTCATCGCGGCTTTGCCGAGGAACCCCTCGGGCAAAATCCTGCGCCGCGAGCTTCGCGCGCCCTATTGGGTGGGCAAAGACCGAGCGGTGAACTAGGGTGCTGGCGGGCGCGCTTCCAGTTCGGCAACTCGCCTACAAGGTCAATGATCTCGAAGCCGCCGCGCTCGCGCACACCCGCACCTTTGGTTCGGGGCCGTTTTTTGTGGCTCGCCATGTGGCGCTGTCTTCCTCACACCATCGCGGGGTGGAGCGCCCCTTCGATCACTCATCCGCCTATGGCCAATGGGGCGCTGTGATGGTGGAACTGGTGGTGCAGCACAATCCCGAGCCAAGCGCGCTGCATGATATGTTCCCCTATGGATCGGGGCGCGAAGGGCTGCATCATGCGGCGCTGTTTGTGGATGATCTGGGTGCCGCGATTGCGCGGTTCGAAGCCGAAGGCGCGAGCCTCGCGCAGCTTTCAGTGACGAAAGGCGGCACGGCCTTTGCCTTTATCGATACAAAGCCGAGCCTTGGCCATATGCTCGAATTGTATGAGCCTTCCGAAATGCTGACTGGCTTTTACGATTTCGTCTCCGAGGCCGCCAAAGGCTGGGACGGGCGGGATTTGCTGCGAGAGTTGGGTTAAATCGTCATTGCGAGGCCGCAAGGCCCTCGCAATCCAGAGCGGATCGCTTGAAGCTCTGGATTGCTTCGCTGCGCTCGCAATGACGCAGGGACGATCAAACCCCCGCCAGCTCCGGCAAATCCACTTGAGCCGCACGGCATTCGGCATCGGCCAGCGCTGCCACCACGGAAAAAGCCACAAACCCCGGCTCGCCGAGATGATGGGTCACGGCAGCCGCTTCGGCATCGCTGATCGCGGTGTGTTCAAACGGCATCCGCCGGGCATAGGCAAGCGCCGTCCGGGTTGCCTCATCCAACGCGCTTTCATCAGGAGCCGCACCAAGCCCATGCACGGCGGCCACCGCCTGCCGGATCAGCGCGACCAGCTCAGGCGATAGCGCGCCTTCGCTGGCTGCGACAAAGGCTGCGTATTTCTCGGCCAGCGCGCCATTGGTGGCGGCAAGGCTGGCGTGGATTGGCCCGCTCATTCGGCGGCCTCCAGCACGGCGGGCGTGGGCAAAACGGTGCGGTCCATCTGCTCCGGCTCCAGCCCCATCGTAATCAGCGCCTTGGCCAGCGCGAGAAACAGGCTGACCCCCAGCCCCAATTCGGCAATCTGCTGAGGCGTCAAATGCCGCTGCAAGGCGGCGCGCGCATCGCCGTTCAGCAATTCGGGATCGTGGATCAGCGCATCGGTGAATTTGAGCACCGCCTTTTCGGTCTCGGTCAGCTTGTCGGATGTCTCGTAACCATCGGTGATGTCGTCGACCACTTCCTCGACCAGGCCCTCGCCCAGCGCCTTGTCAAAACGGACATTGCGGCAGAACCCGCATTCGGTGACGCGCGCGTTGCGCATCCGGGCGACTTCCTTGATGCGAGCGGCCAGCACATCAGACCCCCAGAACGCGCCATAAAGTTCAAAGAAACGCGCAGCGATGGCGGGCTGGTGGGCGAGCACGCTGCCGAAATGGGCGGGCTCGCCGGCAATCGCGGATGATACGCGGGGGATGGTGGACATGGGCCTCTCCTTTTGCGCGGCAGAATAACCCCAAGGCGCCGTAACGTCCGCCTCGCCATTTTCGCAGGGGCGCGGTTGCCCCCTGTGCTGGCACAATCACCGCTGAGAGGAGACAGACTATGGCAGGCGAAGCACAGCGGGTAATCGAGGAATTCTGGCGGATTCAGGACGAAGGCGACTACACCAAGCTTGCACCGCTGTTTGCAGAAGACGCCCTGCTCGAAGACCCGATCTGGGGCCGCTACGAAGGGCGCGAGGCAATTTTGGGCTTCATGACCAAGATGGTTGAGGAGATGGGGACGCGCAAAGTGCACTTCACCGTTGATGAAATCTGCGGCGAGACCCATGCCGTCTGGGCGCGCTGGACGATGCACATGGAAGGCGCAGCCCCGCGCGGGGGCGTGGGCATCTACAAGGTCAAAGACGGCCAGCTTACCTATTACCGCGATTATATGGATCCGGCTGAATGATGGTCATTGCGTGTCCAAAGGCCGCAGCAATCCAGAACGGTTGCGCATGACGCTCTGGATTGCGTCGTCGCCTGCGTTGCCTCGCAATGACGCGAAGCTCACAGTGGCCGGTAATCCGGGTGGCCGCTTTCCTTTAGGTCCAGCATAGGCAGGGGAAATTCCGCGAGCGGGCTGGCATCGGGTTGATCGGGCATGGGCAAAGTCCAGTCCATCACATAGCGGCGGCTGGCAATGCGCCATTCGGCCCCGGCTTGGGTGGTCCTTTTTTCATATTCGTCAAGATAGCGCCCGCCATACATATTGCCCTTGTAAGGCGCATCGCCTTCGCGCCGGAAGGCTGCGGCAATGCCATAACATTCCCCGATCGCGGTGGTGGGCGAGGTCAGCTTGATGCTGAGTGGGGCAAGCATATGCCAGCGCCGCCCGGTGGAGCGTTCGACCTGCATGACTGTGGGCACAAATTCCGCCGCAGTGCCTTTGAAAAAACCATAATCAATCTGCGCATCGGGCCAGTAACATCCCGCTTGGCCCCCATCATCGAGCCAGTCCAAGGTGCGTGAATAGCGCGCAACCAATTCCTGTATCGCCTGCTTGTCGAGCAATTCCTGCAATTGCGCGGCCATCATCTCCCGATCAATGCTCATGCTCGCCCACTCCACCAGGCGGCGATATCGAGCGGGAAGCGTTCCTGTGCGATTTTCATCGCCTCGCTGGCATCATCGGGCAGCGCCGGATCGGTGGTGTGCGGCAGCCCGCCGCCCGCGCCTTCGACGGGGTCGAGATATTCAAGCCGGATACCGGCGAGCACATCGGCGAAATCATGGCCCTCGTGGTGGTCGGACATCTGGTGGTGATAGAAGGCCCATTTGTCCTTGAAGCTGAGCAGGCAATAGTAGCTCAATGGCTCCTGCCCCTTCCAGTATTCATAGCGGATGACGCCTTCTTCCGTCCCGAAAGTCTCAGCGACCATATCGCGCATGATCGCCTCCCATTTTTCTTCCTTACCGGGTTTGATCTGGATGTGGGCAAGCAAGGTGGCCATGGGCGAGGTCTCCTGTCAGGTGGGGGTGAGGGTAAGCATAAGGCGATAAATGCCGAGCATGATGCCGCCTTGGTGGCGGAAATCATTGCCGGGCGAGTATTCCAGATCGGCAAAGGCATCGCAGAGGCGATCCCATGCGATCACCTGCTCGAGCCGTGACAGGTTCGAGCCGGGACACGAACGCGGCCCCTGACTGAAAGCGAGGTGGCGGCTGGCGGCCTTGCGAGTGAGTTTGAGTTCGAGCGGGTCTTCGAATTCATCGGCATCGATATTGGCCGCCGCCCAGCGCAAGTGCAGCATAGAGCCTGCAGGGACGGCGACGCCCTGAAACACCTCGTCAGCCGCACAAATGCGGGTCGAAAGCCCCTGCGTGGGTGAACGCAGCCGCATCCCTTCCTCGATGAAAGTGCGGATGTAAGCGCGGTTGGCGCGCAACTGGCCAAACATTCCGGGCCGCTCGCACAGGAGCTGTGCCTGTTCGGCGATAGCATATTGGGTCGTCTCCAACCCGCCGATCACCATCGCATAGACCACGCCATTGATCTCATCATCGGTGAGCTTGCGGCCCAGCGGCGCGTAATCGACCTGCGTGAGAAAACTGATCATGTCGTCTTGCGGGTTCTCGCGCTTCTCCCGCGTCTTTTCGGCGACATAGTCCTTCATGCCCGCGAGCAAGCGGAACTTCTCGGCACTCTGTTCGGGCGTGAGGATGTTCTTGTGGGTCGTCCCGATCACATAGGACATGACCTGCGCATTGCCCCATTGTTCAAGGCGCGGGATATCTTCGGGCGGAAAGCCCAGCACATCGGCCATCACCCGCTGCGGCAGAGGGCGGGCGAAATCGGCGACGAAATCCACCACCTCGCCCGCGCGCGCCTTGGCCAGCATCCCTGTGATCAGGGCATCGACATGGGCCGTGATCATGGCTGTGTGCCGGGTGCAGCCGGGGCCGACCCACGGATCGGTCAACTCCTTCCTGTGCGCGCGCCACAATTCGGGCGTGGGGCGCAGCGACACGATCGAGGCCACCATCGCATCAATATCGGGGATGTGCGCGGGCATTTCGCCCGATGCCTCGATTTGCGCCACCAGCAGCGAGAGCGTGGGCGGGAAACGCTCCCAGTCCTTCACCACGCGGGAGATGTCTTCGTATTTGGTCAGCACGAAAGCGTCCGAGCCCGGCGTGAGCCCCTCGCCCGGCAGGCGCTGCACCGGGCCTTGCGCGTGGAGGATCGCATAGGCCTTATACCAATGCTCCTGCGCGCCGGGCGCAAACAGATCAACCTCAGCCAGTGAACGCGGCGTGCTGTCCAAAACCGCTCTCTCCCCCGCCCGCTCAGAGGCGTGTGCTTAGCCAATTCGCTAATTGTTTATACCCCCCTTGTCCCGCAGCCTTGCCCTTACGGAAACAGGCTATTTTGCCAGTTCCTGCTTCGTATGGGAGAGAGCTGTGAGCCGTATTGCCAAACTGGCACCGGAGGAGTGGGACGAGCGCCTTGTCGCTGCGATCCGCCCCGAAAATCTGACCGATCTTGAACAAGGTCTGACCCGCTATTTCGCCCACTGTCCGGAACAGGCGCTGGGGCTGATGGGCTTTGGCGCAGCGCTGAAAATGAACCGCGCGCTGCCCGAACGGCTGGTGGAGCTGGTGCGGCTCAGGGTGGCCTTCTTCAACCAGTGCCGTTCCTGCATGGCGATCCGCTATTCCGATGCGGTGGCAGACGGCGTCACCGAAGGGCTGGTGTGCTCGCTCGAACGTCCACAGGAAGCGGAAAACCTCACCCCGGCCGAAAAAGCCGCGATCCGTTACGGCGAACTCATGGCAACCGATCACCTCGCGATCACCGACGCGACCTATGCCGAACTGCGCGAACATTTCAGCGAGGCCCAGATTGTCGAGCTTGGCATGACAGTCGCCTTCTTTGTCGGCTTCGGCAGGCTGGCCGCGACCTGGCACATGGTCGAGGAACTGCCGCAAGCCTTTCAGACCGCCGAGACAATTGCCCCGTGGGGCGCTGAAAAAATCGAGGTGCGCTGATGAACACGCCCGTCATCAACCTGTTCGATCCCGAACTTCAGCAATGCCCCTATGAAGCGTACAAGACGCTGCGCGATGAAGCCCCGGTCTATAATATCCCCGGCACACCGATCTGGGTGATCAGCCGCTATGATCATGTACGCGAGGTGCTGCTCGATCCGCAGCGCTTCCCGTCGACCGCCAAGAACGAGCTGATGCGGGTCACCCCCACCGATGTTGAACGCGGCCGCAAGGTGGCCGAACGGTTCAAGGAGAAAGGCTGGCTGCCTGCGGCAACGCTGGCAGGGCGCGATGATCCGAACCACAAACAGATGCGCGCGATGTTCAATGAAGCGTTCAAGCCCAGCCGCATCAAGCAGATCGATCCATTGGTCGAAAGCCTTGCCTATGATCTGATCGATGATTTTCTGGACGAGGGCCATTGCGATTGGGTGCGCCAGTTCTGCGTGCCGCTGCCCTTGTTCATCATCGGCGAGCAGATGGGCGCACGCCGCGAGGACATGTGGATGATCAAGGGCTGGACCGATGCCTTCTTCCACCGCATCTCGATGATGCTGCCCGAAGACAAGCATCTCGAAATGGTCGACCGCGAGATCGAGGCGCAGCACTATTTCCAGCCCCTGTTCGAACAATTGCGCGAAAATCCCGACGGCAGCTTGCTCAGCGTCCTCGTCAACACGGTGATCGAAGGTTGGGGGCGGCCGCTCAACGATAACGAACTCCACGCCGAAATGATGGCCGATACCTTTGTCGGCGGCAGCGAGACCACCACCAATGCGCTCGCCGCCGGCATGAAGCTGCTGATCGAGAACAAGGATGTGTGGATGAGGCTCAAATCCGATCCCGAAAAATACATGCGCACTTTCGTGGAAGAAGTGGTGCGGCTGGAAAGCCCGGTGCAATCGCTGATGCGCTTCACCCATGAGGATGTGGAGCTTGACGGCGTCACCATCCCGGCAGGCGCAGTGATCAACGTGCGCTATGCCGCTGCCAACCGCGATGAACGCTTTTTCGAATGCCCTGAAAAGCTCGATCTCGATCGGCCCAAGGCGGGCGCGCATATGGGCTTTGGCTCAGGCGTGCACCACTGCCTTGGCGCGCCGCTCGCCCGGCGCGAGCTGATCTGGGGCTTCACCGCTGTCGTCGACCGCTTCGAGGATATGCACTTTGCCGATGGCAAGAACGACTTTTCCTACCACCCCCATTTCCTGCTGCGGTCCTTGAAGGAACTGCACATCACCTTCGAACCGAGAAAGCGCTGACATGGCCACCGTGATGACACCAGCGCCGCAGCGGATCGACATGACCCGCCAGCCCGACCCCGAACTGTCGACCCGTCCGATCGATGGCAGCCGCTACTGGAGCCATGAGTTCATGGCGCGCGAATGGGATGCGATCTGGACCAAGGCTTGGCTGATTGGCGGGCTTGCGGCGCAAGTGGCCAAGCCGGGGGATTTCTTCACCTATGAAATCGGCCGCGAAAGCATCCTTGTCACCCATGGCGAGGATGGCCGCATTCGCGCCTTCTACAATGTCTGCCCGCATCGCGGCAAACGCCTCGTCATGGAAGAACAGGGCCATTCCAAACGCCTCGCCTGTTCCTACCATGGCTGGCGCTTTACCGCGGAAGGCGAACTGAACTTCGTCCCGTGTCCGGAAGATTTCACAGGTGGCAGCCCCTGCGGCAAGGTGCGCCTCGAAGAAGTGCGCAGCGAAGTGTTTGCAGGCTTTGTCTGGGTTAATCTGGATCCGGATGCTGCGCCGCTTGCCGATCACCTCGGACCGGTGGGGCCGCAGATTGATCTGTACAAGATGGAGCAGATGCACCGCACCCATTGGGTGACGCTGGAAGGCGACTGGAACTGGAAATGCGTGCAGGACAATTTCAACGAAAGCTATCACTTGCCTTTCGTCCATCCGCAGACCCGTTTCGTGATGGAGCAGAGCTATAAGGAGTGCCAGTTCGATCTTTATGCGCCCCACGGCCATGCGCGCATGTTCATGCCGGGATCACGCCCGACGCGGTCCTTGCGTGGGCACACCGACACCGTGCTCGATATGATGCGCACCGAGCTGACCTATTGGGGCCTTGACCCCGAAGACTTCCGCGAAGACCCGTGGGCAACGCGCGCCGCGATCCAGCAGGCCAAGCGCGAGAAGGGCGCGGCCAAGGGCTATGATTTCGATCACTTCCACGACGCGCAATTGACCGATCACTTCCACTACACGATCTTTCCCAATATCAGCTTCAGCCTCAAGCCCGATGGCTGCATCTGGTTGCGTGCTGATCCGCATCCGACCGATCCGGAACGCTGCTATTTCGATATGTGGTATTTCACGTGGTTTCCCCAAGGCGCGGATCGCTATTACTCCTATTCGATGGGCGAGGAGGTCGACCGCAACGTGCCGGTGCCGCATCGGCGCGGGGTGGTGGGCGAACTCTCATGCGGGCCGGGCATTGATCAGGATGTCAGCATCTGGAGCGAGCAGCAAAAGGGCCTTCGCTCGCGCGGCTACAAGGGCGGGCATCTCGCCGGACAAGAGGCGCGGGTGCGCTTCTTCCACGATACGATTGATCGCTGGATGGG
>Ga0213835_100459_pt1 | contig 39206 bp, 29 predicted proteins | sample SWPATP01_FD_160576 | JGI IMG/M metagenome (GOLD analysis project Ga0213835, IMG submission 160576) | Coastal seawater microbial communities from Marineland, Florida, United States - SWPA TP0 #1 | ecosystem: Environmental > Aquatic > Marine > Coastal | place: USA: Florida | collected 2016-08-05
CGAAAATCTCGCCGAAGGGCACCGCGAACAGCAGGAACAGCAGCGGGAAGGCGAGCGAGCCGGCCAGGCGCCGCCCCAGCACCGCCAGGGCGATCAGGGGGAACAGGGCCACGAAGGCGTATTGCATGACGACCTGCACCTCGCCCAGGCGCGCGGCAAACCAGGCGGCGCCGGCGAGCGCGATCAGCAGCAGCGCCGGCCAGTAAGGCTGCGGCGGCCAGGCCGCGAAATTCGCGCGGCGGCGCCAGATCAGCCACAGGCTGATCGGCAGGATGATGTAACCGTGGGCGAAGGTTTCGGAGCTGTTCCAGATCGCGACGATCGATTTTGCGGTCGCGAAATACAGCGCGAAGGGCGCCAGCAGGGCCAGCGCGATGAGGAGCCAGGCGCGCACGCCGATGGGAGAGGCGGCCGTGGCAGGTGCGGCAGGTGCGGCCGGTGCGGCGCCGGAGGGCGGAGTCAGGAACATTCGAGGCGCTCCCCTATACAGGCAAGGTTGCTGGGCCAGCTGTACTGGCGTTCGACTTTGGCGCGCGCGGCGCGCCCCATGGCATCGGCCTGCCGCGACAGCAGGTTCGATACGGCTTCGACGAAGGCGGCGGCGCCGTCGGCCAGCACCAGTTCGGTGCCCGGCTCGGCGTCGATGCCCTCGAGCGCTTGCGGCGAGACCACGACCGGGGTCGCCATCGCCATCGCTTCGAGCACCTTGTTCTGGATGCCGCGCGCGATGCGCAGCGGCGCCACCGCCACTTTCGCATGCGCGATATACGGACGCACGTCGGGCACGGTGCCGGTCACGGCCACGCCATCGAGCTTGCCCAGCGCTTCCACCGCGGGAGAAGGACGCGCACCGACAATGTAGAAGCGCAGGCCGGGGAAGGCGGCGCGCAGCTGCGGGAAGACATCGGTGGCGAACCACTGCACGGCGTCGACGTTCGGCCAGTAATCCATGGCGCCCGTAAACACCAGCGCGCGTTCGCCTGCCTGGTACGGACTGACGTGCGCCGGCTCGGGCGAAAAGTAATCGGTATCGACGCCGTTGTTGAAGAAGCCGATCTTGGCGTCGCTCTCCGGGGCTAGTTTGCGGAACAGGTCCGCTTCGGGCTGCGAGACGAACAGCGAGGCGTCGTAGTCGCGCGCCACCTGCCGTTCGTAGGCGAGCAGCTGGCGCGCCTCGTGCCGGTACAGCCAGCTCATCGGCCAGGATTTCTGGTCGGCGTACTGGCGCCATTTATCCGAATCGACATCGCAGAAGTCGACCACGCGCCGCGCCTGCGGGTATTTTTCGGCGTACTGCGCCATCGCCGACGAGAACACCAGCACCCGTTCGATCTTGTGCGCGGCCATCGTGTCGTCGACCCAGCGCTGCAGGCCGGCGTTGCGGTAGTAATCGAGCGAGAGCGAGCGATTGGCCGCCAGCGCGCCCAGGCTGCGCACGCGCGCGCGCAGCGGGTGCAGCGCGGCGAAATGGCTCGAGGCGCACTGCGCCTCGACGTGCGGCACGTGCTGCCAGTCGTCCGGATCGTCCACAAACGTCGCCAGGTGCACCCGGTACTGTCCCGCCAGGTGCTTGAGCAGGTGCCAGGAGCGGATCTTGTCGCCCTTGTTCGGCGGGTAGGGGATCCGGTGGATCAGTAAAAGCAGGTCTTGCACGGTTATCCCAGGTTCTTGACGATGTGCGGACCGATGATGTTCGCGAGCGGCAGCGGCAGCTTTTTCCACATTTTGATGAACAGCTGATATTTCGGATTCAGCGGATTGTTGTCCGGCAGCTGGCTGGCCGCGTACAGCTTGTATTCGTAGGGCAGCGGCTGCGCCGTGAAGCCCCAGTTCTTCTTGAAATCGTAGGCGCCGGTGCCGAGCTTGCTGCGGCCGAAATCGAACAGGCGGCAGCCGCGCGCGGCCGCTGCCTGCATCAGGTTCCAGTACATGAAGTCGTTGCCGGCCACTTCGCGCGCCAGCGGCATGCCGCCGCCGTAATACGGCACGACCTCGTCGCGCCAGAAGAAGCTCAGCACCGAGGCGACCAGGCGGCCGTCCTCGGTGAGGATGGTGCGCACTTCGCAGTCCTTGCCGAACACCTGCTGCAGCAGCGCGAAGTATTTTTTCGGGAACACCGGGGTGCCGAGGCGGTGCACGCTGCTGGCGTAGGCGGCGAACATGCGCTCGACGTTGTCGTCGACTTCGCCGCGCAGGCCGAGTTTGATCGCCTTGCGGACCATGGCGCGCTGCTTGCGCGGGATCGCGTTCAGGTTGGTTTCGTCGTCACCCGTGATCTCTTTGCGGAAGGTGACGTACAGTTCCTTGGTATGCCAGGCCGCGTCGTCCGGGTGGGCGCGCTCCATGCCGCGGTATTCGAGGTGGCCGACGCCGAGCTCGCGCGCCAGCTTGTCGGCGGCGCCGTCGAGCAGGACGCGGGCATTGGCGTCGATCGCGGCCACGCCGCCGTACACGCAGAAGGGCATCGCGCCCAGCGAATGGCCGAACAGGCGGCTTTTGATTTCCGACAGCGGCAGCACGCCCTGGATCTGGCCGTCCTGCTCGACATAATAAAACCAGGTCTTGTTGCCGAACGATTGTTCGATGACCTTCTGCCAGCCGGACAGGTGGAAGAAGGTGGCGTCCGGGCAGCTGCGCACGAACGCGTCCCAGCGCGCATAGTCTTGCGGCTGCAGCAGGTGCAGGGTTTGCGGGGCGGAGGCAACAGCCGGCGCGGCGCGGCGCGCCTGGGCCGCTTCGATAATCGAACTCATGGTGTGGTCGGGGTGTTGGTTACTTGTTCAGGAAAATGCGGTCCATCCGGTCCCACGCGAAGTCGCGCGTGAGCGCTTCGAGGCGGCGTTCCATGCGGTCGATGTTGACGTAGTGGCGGAAACGCGACTTGGCGTCGAGGCCGCTAGGGCGCGGCTGGCCCGGGTCGAGTTCCCATGGGTGGAAATAGAACAGGGCCGGTTGGTCGTCATTGCGGTTGACGCGTTCCATCATCCAGCGCGACAGCGCATAGGGCAGCAGGCGGAAGTAGCCGCCGCCGCCGGCCGGCAGCTTGCGCCCCATCACCGTCGCGGTCGTGATCGGCACTTCCAGCAGGCCGTCCGGACCGTGCGGGTAGAAGGCGAAACGGGGCGCCTCCGGCATGCCGTAGTGGTCGTGGCTGATCGGATAGATGCTCGAGCTGTAGCGGTAGCCGGCTTCGTGCAGGGCGTCGAGCGCCCACAGGTTGGCCGCGCCGATCGAAAAGCTCGGTGCGCGGTAGCCGATCACGGCCTGGCCGCCGAGGTCCTCGAGCAGCGCCTTGCTGCTGCGGATGTCGTTGTCGAATTCGGCGCGGCTCTGGTCCGAGGCGCGCAGGTGGCCGTAGCCGTGGCTGGCCAGTTCGTGGCCGGCGGCGACGATGCGTTTCACCATTGCCGGATACCGTTCGGCGATCCAGCCCAGCGTGAAGAAGGTCGCTTTCACGCCGTTCTTCTCGAATACGGCCAGGATGCGCTCGATATTCGCTTCGACGCGGCATTCGCGCTCGGGCCAGCTGGCACGGTCGATGTAGGGCGCGAAGGCCGAGACCTGGAAATAATCCTCGACGTCGCAGGTCATCGCGTTGCGGATGCGCTCGCCCGGGGCGCGCTGCGGCCGGGCTGCGGGTGCTTGCATGTTCATTCTTTGTGGTCCACCGGCTGGGTGGCGACGCCCTGGGGCGTGGCCACGATTTTTTTCAGGATCGAGAGGACCGAGACGATCGATTTTTCGAGCCGGATCATGCGCTCGTCCATCAGTTCGGCGCTGGCGCGGCGTTCGATCACGGCCAGCTCATGCGACATGGCGGCGTGTTCGCCCGTGCCATCCGCTGCGCCAGGCGTGCCCGGCGGCTGGAATTCCTCGCTGATGTCCTTGATGACCTCGGCGATATCGGTCTCGCCGAAGCTGTGCATCTCTTCCAGGTAACCCATCAGGAGCACGCGGTCCATCAGCGTATTCGTCTTGCGCGGAATGCCGCCGGTGTAGGCGAAGATCGCGGCATGCGCGTCGTCCGAGAACGCCGGGTCGTTGTTCCAGCCGACCGTATGCAGGCGGTGCTCGATGTAGGCGCGGGTTTCCTGGGCATCCATCGGGCCGAGGTGGTAGCTGGCGATCACGCGCTGGCGCAGCTGCTGCATGCTGGGGCTGTGCAGCGTGGTGCGGAATTCCGGCTGGCCCAGCAGGAAGGTCTGGAGCAGCGACTTGTCGTCGGTCTGGAAGTTCGACAGCATGCGCAGCTCTTCGACCACGCGCGGGCTGAGGTTCTGGGCTTCGTCAATGACCAGCAGGGCGCGCTTGCCCTGGCGGTCGACGTCGCGCAGGAACTGTTCGAGGCGGGTCAGCAGGTCGGTCTTGCTGGCGCCCTCGTAGGGCAGGCCGAAGGCCGACACCACCATCCGCAGCGTGTCTTCCGGATCGAGGTGGGTGTTGACGATGTGGGCGGCGACGATCTGCTCGGACGACAGGTGGTTGAACAGGTTGCGCACCAGCGTGGTCTTGCCGGCGCCGACTTCGCCGGTGACGACGATGAAGCCTTCGCCCTGCGACAGGCCGTACTCGAGGTAAGCCATGGCCCGCTTGTGGCCCTTGCTGCCGAAGAAAAAGTGGGGATCGGGGCGCAGCTGGAAGGGCTTGGCGCTCAATCCATAGAAACTTTCGTACATCGCGTTGTTACCTCGCTGTGAACTGCATGGTGAGGGCGGCCGTGATCGCGTTCTCGTGGTACTTGCGTCCGCCCACCACGTCGCTACTGCCTCGCACGTGGCGCGCTTCGAGCGTGCCGCTCAGGCGCTGGGCGAACTGGCGGGTGAGACCGACGCGCAGCGACTGGTTGTGGTCGACGATGTCCGTCGTCAGCGAGCGGCTGCGGCCGAAAGTCAGGCTCGCCTGCGCGCTCGAGCGCGGCGTGATGCGGTAGTTCCCGATCGCACTCAGAGTGCCGAGTTGAACGTTGTCGTCGATCCGTTCGATGCCGTCCACGGGAATCACGGGCGCCGTGCCGGACGGCGTCAGCAGGGTGCGCCGGTTGTTGGACGCGGCCAGCGCCAGGTCGGCGCGCGGGCCGTTGAAGACGACCGTCGCATTGAAGCCCTTTTGGCGAATGAAGCGGTTCGCAAAATAGGGGGTGTAGCCACGCAAGGCGTTCGTCAGGCCATTGTCCTGGATGTAGGCGGCCACGGCTTCGGCACGGCGGATCGGGTTGCGGATCTGGGGACGGAACATGGCATCGACCATGGCCGTGATGTCGGCTTCATTGGAACGCAGGAACTGGTCGCGCGAATTGACGATCTCGTCGTTATACTGGATGTTCCAGACCGAACGCCGGCTACGGTGAACGGCTGACAGGTCCCAGGTATTGCCGAAGAAATGGCGGCCGCCGGCCAGCTGCAGGCGCGTGCGCGACGACGGCGTCCAGTCGAAGCCCGCCGACCAGTTGCTGCCCTGGGTCGGCCCGCCGCCGTTCGCATCATACTCGTACTTGTCATAGCCGCCAGTCGCGGTCAGGCTGAGCGTGCGCGACACCCGCATGCTGAGGTTGGCGAGGGCGTTTTGCGCGCTTGTCGAACCGGCGCCGTCGGCGTCGATTTCCTGGCGCCGGTAGGACAGGCCCCAGCCGAGCGTGCGGAAGATCGACCCGCTGGCCAGGCCCAGGTCGACGGTGTTGCCCTGGCTGCTGCCGACGGCATTCTCGCCGGCGTCGACTTTGTCGATTGTATAGCGCGCCGTCAGGTCGGCGGTGGGGCCGAAGCGGCGCCGCAGATAAGGGCTCACGCTCCAGGTGTTCACTTCGTTGCTGTTGGCGACGGCGTACGGATTGTCGTTGAGCTGAGGTCCGAAGGCCGACAGGCTGCGTGGCGCACGCCCGGCGCTGGCGTCGACGAAGAGCAACTCGTCGATGACGGTCGCCTTTGCCGTACCCTGGTACTGGAGTATGTTGCTGCGAGTGCCGCTATCGTCACGGCTGTAGCGGTAATAGCTCCACTGGGTCGAACCGTTCAGTTGCAGGCGCGGACCGGTATACCTGACGTCGAAACTCGGATTGATCGCCGTAATCCACTGGCCATGTGCATCCTCGCGCCGTTGCAGGCCGGGATTGTCGCTGTAGGTCTCGGACACGCTGATTTCGGGCGTGAAGCGCCATTGGGCCTGGGCCTGCGGCGCCGCGCACAGCAGCGCCAGCAGCGCCGCCGGCACGCGCAAGCGCATGTCAGCCATAGTTGTAGTCATACGTCTCTTCGATACCCGGTAATTGCCGCATCTTGTTGTAGATGAGGTTGACGTTGCTGCAGCCTTCCAATTGGCGCAGCGCTTCCTTGAGCGCGTGCTGGGTCGTGGTCTCGGACTCGACCACCATGGCGATCTGGCCCATGTGCGAAGCCAGCACGCGCGACTCGCTCGTCAGCAGCAAAGGCGGCGAATCGAAAATCACGATCCGGTCCGGGTAGCGGTGGGCGATTTCATGCACCAGAGCGGCCATCGCCGAACTGGCCAGCAGTTCGGTGGCGTGCGGTGTACTGGTGCCGGCGGGAAGGATGCTGAACGTGTCGACATTCGTGCGCAGCATGACGTCGGACAGGTCGAGCTTGTCGTCGAGCAGCATGTCCATCAGGCCGCGCTGGGCCGGCAAGCCGAGCGTGCGCAGCACGGACGGGCGCGCCACGTCGGCGTCGATCAGCAGGACGGTATGGTCGAGTTCCATGGCAATGCTCATGGCCAGGTTGATCGCGCAGAAGGTCTTGCCTTCACCCGGCAGCGAGCTGGTGATCATGATCAGGTTGCCCGGCTTGTCGGTCGGGCCGCGTTCGCTGAAGGCGCGCTGCAGGAGCGGGCGCTTGATGATCCGGAAATCCTCGAGCAGGGTGGTGCGGCCGCTGGCCGCCGTCACGAGACCGACATCGCGCATGCGCGCCAGGTCGAGTTCGACCCGGTGCGCGCTCTGTTTCGACGCGGCGACGACAGGCTCGATGTCGGTCTGGAGGGGAACCGGCGGGATTGCGGCGACGGGCGGCAGGACCGGGGGCACCGGGGCAAAGGCCACTGGCGCCGGGGTGCGAACGACCGCGCTTTCCGGCGTCACGCCGGTGGCGGGTGCTGCGGCGCCGCGCGCCTCGTCGATCCGCTTTGCTGCTCTTTCAATAATGCTCACTTGTGCTCCTTGCGTATCGTCGCGTTACAGCGTTGGTCGAACCAGCATGGCGGCCACGCCGGCGCCATAGATGCCGAACAGCACCAGCAGGGCGGCGCCAACGGCATACAGGCGGCGCTTGCGCCGGATCTTTTGCTCTTCAGTCCAGTTCATGGTGATCGCGCCGAGGACCGGCACGCCCGCCACTTCGCGCAGCGTGGACTGACTCAGGAAGGTAGGACGGAACTGGCTCATCAGGAAGGCAGCACCCAGGCCGGCCAGGAGTGCGGCGGCGAACACCAGCGAGAACAGGCGCAGGCGGTGCGGACCAGTTGGCGTATCCGGGGCGGTCGGCGGATCGATCACGCGGAAGGTCAGCATGTCGGTGGCTGAGGACAGGTCGCCCGACAGCTTGGCCGATTCGCGGCTCGCTACCAGCTTCTGGTAATTTTCCTTGTTGACCTCATAATCGCGGTTCAGTTGAGAGAATTGGGCTTCGATTTCGGGTGCCTGAACGCTCTGGGCACGCAAGCGCGCGTCACGTGCGACGTATTCATTGACGCGGGCACGGAGCGACGCAACACGCGCTTCGGATTCGGACAGCGCCACATTCATTTGCTGCAACATCGGGCTGTAACCGGCACCAGGATCACTGGTGCGCTTCGTTGTCTTGGCATCTTCCTTCTTGCGTTCCTGCAATTGTGCGAGCAAGCGACGGGCAGCCACAATGTCAGGGTGCTGCTCCGTGTATTGCAAACGCAGCGCGTCAAGGCTCTTGTTGACCTCGGCGATCCGGGCATCGAGTTCTGGATTGGCCGGAAGAATACCGCCACCGCTGGCGCCGGGACGCACGTCGCCCGATATCTGGCGGCGCAAGGTGTTGCGGGCCTGCTCTGCCTCGGCCAGTTCGAGGCGTGCCTGCATTAGCGCGTCGTTATTGGCGGCCATCTGGCCCCCGAAGTCACCGCCTCCACGTGGCAAGGTGCCGTTATGGCGAATTTTAAATTCCTTGAGCAAATTCTCTGCTGCGGCCAGCTTTTCCTCATACGACTTAATCTGGTCATTAATAAACTGGACCGCCTTGTCAGAATCCTGTTTCTTGCCGCCGAAGCTGCCTTCGACGAAGATCGTCAGCAGCGACTGTACGACATCGCGGCCCAGTTTCGGGTTTGGCGCGCTATAACTGATGGTATAGATATCGTCGCGCTCGGTGCCGGCGATCGTAATTTGCTTCATGAGCAGATCGACCATTTCCTCGTGCTCACGCTTGTCCTTGGTCTTGACATCGAGGTCAACCATGCGCATGACGCGCTCGACGTTGGGACGGCTGATCAGGGTGCGTCGCATGAACATGACCTGCTGCTCGAGGTTGGGCATCGTCGTCATGCCTGCCAGCAAGGGTTTGAGCACGTTCTGTGTGTCGACATAGACCCGGGCCGAGGCCTGGTACTCGTTCGGCATGCGCAGCACGACCGTCCAGCCGATAATGGCAACGATCCATGCGATGGCAACAGCGTGCCAGCGGTATTTGCCGATCGCTTTGAAGAAGGAAATAATTAAGGCCGTTAGTTCTGCCATGTGGTCTGTCTCGCCATTAAAGACCGCCTCAGACACGTGCCGGCGGTTTGTTCTACATCAAAGAGTACGCATCATCGCTTGTACTCTATGCATTTGCAATTGCGTGTTGGAAAATCGTCGCTCTACGTCACAGTCGTTCTGGAATTACAACACATATTCCTAGAGGAAACCCCAGATTTCGGTACGAATTAGCAGAAAATACTGCTTTCGTTGCTAAAATGCCAATGCTCCCATGAGTGACTAACTCCCGCTAAATAAAACGCTGGACCTTGCCGGTGATCCCTTCAAGGGTCGCCTGCCGACGCCGGTCGTGCTACTGTCCCGGAAATGGACGCAAGCATTGTAATGTCCAAAATGCAAAAGGGGTGCACGGTTGATTCCTATGCGAAATTACTAAATGTTTCCCTGTGGATAGCGAGGTTGATTTAATGCATCGTAAGTTGTTGTTTCATTGCAGGTTGGCATGCTGGGCTGCTGGCGTCTTGTTGGTCCTCGGGACCGGACAGGTCGGCGCGGCCGACATGACGAAGACGGTGGCCGCTGTGAAGCCGTCGGTTGTCGGAATCGGCACGTACCAAAAGACCCGTAGTCCTGCCATCCGCTTCGTCGGGACTGGCTTTGTCACTGGCGATGGCCTGTCGGTGATTACGAATGCGCATGTGGTGCCCGAATTGCTCGACAGCGAGAAGTTCGAGCAACTAGGCGTGGTCACAGGCGAGGCTGATGCGATCAGTTTCCGGCCGGCCGAACTGGTGGCTCGTGACCGCCCGCACGACCTGGCCCACTTGCGCCTGTCCGGCGCGCCGATGCCGGCGCTACGCCTGGGGGATTCAACAGTGATCCAGGAAGGACAGAACCTGGCCTTCACCGGTTTTCCCCTGGGGATGGCGCTGGGCCTGAACCGGGTCACCCACCGGGCCATGCTGTCGGCCATCACGCCCTTGGTGATGCCGTCGCTTAGTTCGCGTGGCCTGGATGCGCGCGCCATCACCCAGCTGCAACGGGCGCCGTTCCGTATCTTTCAGCTCGACGGCACGGCGTATCCCGGAAATAGCGGTAGTCCGGTGTACGATCCCGACACGGGCGAGGTACTCGGTGTTATTAATATGGTGTTCGTCAAGGGCTTGAAGGAAAGTGCGATTACCAGCCCCAGCGGTATTACGTATGCGGTGCCGGTCAGCTACGTCCAAGAGCTGTTGCGAAAGAAGTGACAGGCGAGGTGATAGATGGAAAAACTTGCGTGCGCGCCTGTTTCGTAAAGCTTATGGTATAGAATACGCCACGCTAATTTAATGGCGAAATACAAACTTTTTGACGGTGCTGGAAGGGATTTAACGTGAGCGATAAAAACACGAAGCTGCTGCAGCGCAGCGCCTGCGCATTGGCCGCGGCCTGCGCGCTGGCACTGGGCGGATGCGCCACCCGCATGCCACCGCCGGCCCTGCCGGCGGAAGTCTTGAACCCGGATTACCTGATCGGTCCTGGAGATGGGATCAGCATCAACGTCTGGCGCAATCCGGAAGTGTCGATGTCGGTTCCGGTGCGTCCGGACGGCAAGATCACAACCCCGCTGGTCGAAGACCTGCCCGCCGCCGGCAAGACCTCGACCGAGCTGGCACGCGACATCGAAAAAGCGCTCGCCAAATTTATCCAGCAGCCCGTCGTCACGGTCATCGTGACCGGCTTCGTCGGCAACTACAGCGAACAGATCCGCGTTATCGGCCAGGCCGCCAAGCCGCAGGCGCTGTCGTATCGGCGTAATATGACCTTGATGGACGTGCTAATCGCCGTGGGCGGCGTGACCGAGTTTGCCTCGGGTAACCGCGCCAGCGTCATTCGCACCATCGACGGCCGTCAGCAAAAACTGAATGTGCGCCTCGACGACCTGATCAAGGATGGCGACATCTCGGCGAACATGCCAATGCGCCCGGGCGATGTGCTGGTAATTCCAGAAAGTTTCTTCTGATTGGTTTGAGTCGTAGGGCAGCCCGCAGCACTGTCGATTTTTCTTACAGCGAACGCCATTCCAAGCGGAAATTTTAATATTTCTCCGCTTGTTCTGCGTTAAACTGTTGAATCGAAAAGTTAATTTCTCAGTTGGTTTTTCTGGTACAAAATTTGCTTAAGGTTTGTTACCGAAGATTTCGTTGAGAGAAACGGGCGCGACTACTTTTGAAGGATCGGAATAACGTGTCGAACGAAGACCAACATGAACTGCCGCCGAGCGACTCGGATAGCATGCAACATACTCCGCCGGACCTGAGTCCGCAGGGTGCTGCGCGCCGTCGCTTCGCCCGCGCAGGCGTGGGTGCGTCCGGCGTCATCATGACCCTTGCCAGCCAGCCTGGCATGGCCACGACCGTTTGCCGTCCACCCTCGGGCTTCCTGTCGGGAACCTGGGCAAGTACCCATCCGAAGCAGCAGGTCTGGTGTGCGGGAATGAAGCCGGAAATCTGGTGTGCCTATCTTTCCAAATGGGAAACGCTTAGCAAGGCATATTTCTGGAAGTATTTCACGTGTACCGGGAACACCAGCGCGTTGAAGGACCTGACCCTGTATCAGATCGTGTCTTCCAATCCTGCCAAGGGCAGTAAAGAAGAAGTGGCGAAATTCATCGTCACCGCTTGGCTGAATGCACGCGCCAACTTGACCCCAGTACTGCCAGAGTCCAAAGTCAAGATTATTTGGGGCGAATATACACAGAAGCTTTCTTATACGCCGGACGCAGGTGGTGCGACGTGGGGTAACACCATGATTGTCGACTATATCAAGAGCACCATTCCCGGCTACCCGCAGTTTGTTATCCCGGGCGTTCCTAAGTAATAATGAATCTTCGGTGCGGCACTTGACTTCATTTTTCCCGTGTGGCGTCTGACGCCCGGCCAGGCGTTGGCAAGCCATGGCTGGGATGGCGAGTATGTGCTGTATAACGATCTTTCCGGCGATACGCATTTGCTGACCGGTATGGCATTCAGGATACTGCGCCAGGTTCAGGCCTCGCCCAGCACAATTGTGATGCTGGCGCAGTCATGTGGCGCCGATGAAGGGGAGATCGAGTCATTACTTGCCGACCTCGAGTTGCTCGCACTAGTCGAGTACTGTCCATGTTGACCTTGTCGTCCTTGTCGCCTGCCGAGTTGCGCCACCGAATGTCAATTGACGGCCTGCGCTTTCAGACCGGTGCCTTCGTTGCCTGCGTCACCAGTCCGATCAGTCATGTCGCAGATGGCCTGGAGCGCTTGTACGGCGACTATCCTTTGCGCGATAAACATGATTTTGTCGATTTCTACTTGAACCTGGTGCCTGTCGGCGGCCTGCGCCGCTGGTTCAAGCCGCAGGTACAGTTCGATCACGATGGGTTGCGCCCATTCCAGCCCTTGCCGCACGATCAGGCTTTCTCGATGTTCGAGTGGGCACTGAACTGGTGCGTGTCCGGACGCGCGCACAGTTACCTGATCATCCATGCGGCGGTAGTGGAAAAAAATGGCCGCGCGGCCATCTTACCGGCGCCCCCAGGCTCGGGCAAAAGCACGTTGTGTGCTGCGCTGGTAAGCCGCGGCTGGCGTCTCCTGTCCGACGAATTGACCCTGATCCGTATCCAGGATGGTCAAGTTGTGCCATCCCCGCGTCCGATCAGCCTGAAAAACGGCTCGATTGAGCTGATCGGCCGTTATGCGCCGGGGACTGTGTTCAGTCGCCCGGTAGCCGACACGGCGAAAGGCACGATCGCTCACATGCGGCCGCCGGCAGATAGCGTCCGGCGCGCCCAGGAAACGGCGCAGCCTGGCTGGATCGTTTTCCCGCGCTATGTGGCCAATGCCGCCCCAGCCCTGATCCCTTTGCCGCGTGCGCGCGCCTTCCTGAAGATCGCCGAGAATGCGTTCAATTACAGCCTGCTGGGCGCCGCAGGATTCAAGGCAGTGGGGGACCTGGTAGAGGCAACCGATATCTTCGACTTCAGCTACAGCGCGCTGGACGACGCCGTTGCCGTATTCGAGCAACTGGCGGGGCTAGGCGCTTGAAGCCGCTTCCCCTCCTGCTCCGCGCGCTGCGCGACCCTCGTGTGATGGCAGGGCTGACGCTGCCGGACTGGGACCTTCTCCTGCGTCAGGCCACTGCAGCCAACCTCACAGTCAGCCTATATCACCTGGCCCAAGAGCACGCGCTACTGGCGCACATTCCGGCGCATCCGCGTGAGCACCTGCTATGGGGACATGTGCTTGGCGAGCGCCATCGCCAAGCGGTGCGCTTCGAGGCCGCCGCAATCGGCGCTGCGCTGGCAGATGCCGGCGTACCATTGATTCTGCTGAAAGGAGCGGCTTATGTGCTGGCGGACCTGCCGCCCGGACCCGGCCGCCTGTTTTCCGATATCGACATCCTGGTGCCGAAGGCACGCTTGGATGATGTGGAGAACGTCCTGAAGCTGTACGGCTGGGCCGGCAGCCACCTCGATGCCTACGACCAGCGGTATTACCGCCAATGGATGCACGAAATTCCGCCGATGCAGCACATGCAGCGCCAGAGCGTGCTCGACGTCCACCATGCGATCTTGCCGGAGACTGCCGCAGTGCGGCCAGATCCGGACAAGTTGCGCGCTGCCGCCTGTGCAGTTCCGGGCATGCCGGGCGTGCAGGTACTGGCGCCGGTCGACATGGTGCTGCACAGCGCTACACACCTGTTTTACGATGGGGAATTCGACAAGGGCTTGCGCGATCTGTTCGACCTGCACCGTTTGTTACAGCATTTCGGAGCGACGCCAGCCTTCTGGGATATCTTGCCGCGCCGTGCGCATGAACTGGAGCTTGCGCGCCCACTCTTCTACGCACTACGCTACGCCAGCCTGCTTTTGGGAACGGTCGTTCCAGACAGCGCGTTTCACGCCCTCGAGTCCGCCCGTCCCGGTCGCTTGCTGCTGGGGGCGATGGATCAGCTGTTCGAGCGAGCACTGCTGCCGGCGCATGCAAGCTGTGCTGATAGCTTCACTGCAAGTGCGCACTTTCTTCTCTACATGCGCGGCAACTGGCTTCGCATGCCACCTGTATTGCTTGCCCGCCATCTGTTCCACAAGGCTTTTCTCTCAAAATCACCGGCAAGCGCAGTCGCCTGATCTGTATCTGCAAGGAAACTGTTATGGTATGCTGCTGAGTCACCAACTTAGATTGTCACGGGGGCCGTATGTTCGAGCCGGATGAATTGGACCAGCTGTGGGATGCTGTCATCGTTGGTACCGGCGTTGGCGGCGCTACCCTGGGGCTGGCCTTGGCGCAGGCGGGGCAACGCGTGCTGTTCATCGAAAAAGGCCGCTCTCACCTGGGTAATGCCGGTTCAACCCGCGGCATTTATGCGGAAATCGGGTTCCCGAAGCCATTGGCGCCGCAGCCCGAACATCGTGACATACTGGCGTCCGCCGGACGTTATCCAGAGCTCGTCGAAGATGGCTCGAAGACGCGCACTACGCGGTTTGTCCCCTTTATCGGCTCCGGTACAGGCGGTTCCTCCGCCCTGTATGGGATGGCAATGGAGCGATTTTTCCCAGCCGATTTTGCGCCGCGCCAGCGTTTTCCCGAAGCCTCCGAATCCACACTGCCCGAGTATTGGCCGATTTCTTACGCCCAGTTGGCGCCTTGCTACAACGCCGCCGAACAATTGTTTCGCTTGCGCGGAACCCGTGACCCCCTGCGTGCCGAGCATGACGCCGCCGAACTCATGACGCCGCCACCGCTCACGCCCGTCGCTGCCGACCTGGTCGATTTCCTGGGTGCGAAGGGCATGCATCCTTACCGTTTGCCGATGGCCTGCGAATTCGTGGATGGATGCGAGACTTGCCAGGGCTATTTGTGTGCCAAGAACTGCAAGAACGATGCAAGCCGGATCTGCCTCGCGCCGGCACTGGCCCAGCATGGCGCAAGGCTGCTCGATGAATGTGAAGTGGTGCGTCTCGAGGCGAGCCGCACCAACGTGACAGCGCTCGTTTGCCGTTGGCGAGGCGTCGAGCGCAAGCTGCGCGGAAAACGTATTATTCTTGCGGCCGGCGCGCTTGAAACTCCCCGCATCCTGTTGGGATCGGCAAATGAGGACTGGCCGGATGGTGTTGCAAACGACTCTGGATTAGTCGGCAAGAACCTGATGCGCCACCATATCGACCTGTACCTGATCGATCCAAAGGTCAAGGGCGAGTTCGACAATCGGCGCAAGGAATTCGCATTCAACGATTTTTATCTGCTTGACGGACAAAAGCTGGGTTCGGTGCAGTCGTTCGGCCGCCTCCCGCCGGCATCTGTGCTGAGTGCTTCGCTAGCGGACGACCTGCGCCAGGGCCCCGTGCCCTGGACAGCGTCACTCTTGCCACTGGCGAAACCCTTCCTGGCGCCGACGCTTTCAAAAATGGTCGGCGAGCGCATGATCCTGGCGACCACGCTCGAGGATTTGCCGTACGCGGACAACGCAGTATCCTTACCCAGGCAAGAAGGTATGGCCGGTGGTGCTCGGCTGAGTTTGACATATCGGGTACGTCGGTCGGACAAGGCGCGCATTGTCCGCTTTCGCCGCCACATGAAGCAATTGCTGAAACCCTATTCCTTCAGTATCGTAAAACAGGCGGAAAACAACCAGCGCATCGCACACGTGTGCGGGACCTGCCGTTTCGGTAGCGATCCGGCCACGAGTGTGCTTGACGCGAACAATCGTGCGCACGGAATTGCCAACCTGTATGTCGTCGACGCCTCCTTTTTTCCTTCCAGCGGCGGCACCAATCCAAGCCTGACCATTGCAGCGAACGCGCTGCGGGTAGCAGCACATTTGATCGATTCGTAGGAGCCTAGCACCTCGCCGAGGCCGACGGGTCGCCTTTGGCGGTAACAGCGCATCTTTGAGGACAACAGTAATGAAATTGGCGCAGGCAGCAGGACATTGGGCATTGGTGACCGGTGCATCATCCGGTATCGGGCGCGAATTTGCCGTGCAACTGGCGCAGAAGGGAATGCATGTGGTGCTGGTCGCCCGGCGCAAGGATCGGCTCGATGCGCTTGCCGCGGAATTGCGCCAAAAGTCCGGCGTGCGCATCGAGGTCGTTGCGGCTGACTTGACCGAAAAGGGCATGGTGGAACAGATCAAACGCCAGCTCGACCAGGCCGGAATCTGTGTCCGCGTACTTTGCAATAATGCCGCATTCGGCCGCTGGGGGCGTTTCGAGCAAACGGAACCGGAGCTGTATCGGCAAATGATCGAGTTGAACACGACTGTCGTCATGTCGATGTGCCATGCCTTCATGGAGGATCTCGCTTCTCATCCGACCAGCCTGGTCATCAACGTGTCGTCGGCGGCGAGTTACCAGCCTGTTCCCTACATGGCGGTGTATGCCGCGTCGAAGGCATTCCTGCAGAGTTTCAGCCAAGCACTACACGGAGAGTGGAAAGAGCGCGGCATCCTGGTGCAGACCCTGGTGCCGGGGCCTACCGAGAGCGAGTTCGATACAACCGCACGTGCGTACGATAGTGCCTTGACCGAACGTGGCACCCCTTATGAAATGGTGCACGCCTCGTTGTCGAAGCTGGACAGCGGGTTACCGGTCATCGGTGCGGCAAAAGGCATTTGGAAGCAGCGCATGTTTGCCGGGCTGTTCCCGCCCAAGATGATCATTCGCGAAGTAGCCAAGATGTTCATGCCGCCAAAATGAGATCTTCCAGGCGTAAAAAAACCCGCGATATCATCGCGGGTTTTTTTTGAGCCGATCTAAGATCGATCAGGCTTTCTTGGCATTGCGGCGACGCTTTGCACCGGCCAGGCCGAGCATGCCCAGGCCCAGCAGGACCATGCTGCCTGGTTCTGGAACTTCGGTGAAGCGGCTGGCGCCATCGACCTTGAACACGATGTCGTCCGAAGCAACGTTGTAGTCGGTGAACAAGCTGCCGCCACCAAGGTGGAAGCCGGTGGTCATCGAGGTGCCCGACGGGTAGTTCAGGTTCGACTCGAAGCTCATGCCGAACAGCAGGCGCTGGACGCCGTCCAGATAGGCTTCATTGATGAAGTCACCGGCTTCGATTTTTGCAGCGCTCAGCTTGGCCGAACCCTGGCCCGTGCCCGAACCTGGCAGGGTCGAGAACTGCGAGGTCGTGCCGTCGCCAACGATGGTCAGCAGCGCGATCAGGGTGCCGTCGTCGAAACCGGTACCGTTTGCGGTATTGGCGTTGCGTGCGGTGTCGTAGTAAATCGCGACTTTGTTGTCGGCGTTAGTACCAGCCAGACCGAAGAATGCGGTTGGGTTGCCGCCCACGACAGCCGAGCTCGTCACAACTTCACGCATTTTAGCAACGATGGTGAATTCGTAGCTTTGGAACGACTGAGCAATACCATCCGACGTGGTGTCCAAACCCAGGATCGCTGCGTTTGGCGTGCCGCCGCTGACTGCTGCCAGGTTAGCCTGGTAGCGGAAGTCGAATTGCGCGCCTGGTGGCAGCAGGGTGAAATCGCTGAATGGGCCGGCGCCGATGGCCACGCCACTTCCACGCTCGTTCCAGTCCAGGCCATCAGCATTGGCAACGATCGTATTGCCGGCGCCGTCCTTCAGGTTGAAGGACGTGATAGCTTCAGCCTGGGCAGCCGATGCGAAAGCCATGCCGAGTGCGAGAGCGATTGGAGCGAGTTTGCGGTTCGAGATCATGTAAGACTCCTGAGTAATTGGTATTTACAGCTAAAAAATTCGGGGTGCTGAGCAACAGGGCTTTAAAAAGTTCGCTGTAACTCTCGCATATCCTCTTATAAGCAATTGCCGTGCCAGAAAAAAATTCATTATATATATCAGGGGCTTAGACGTGAGGACTTAATTTCTTGTTTGAATTTTAACAGAGACTGTAAAAAAATCCGACAGTACCTCGGTGCGGTAAGTCACATTACCCTCTGATCCAGGATTGCGTCGACCAGTGAGGTGAAACGCGCAATCGCATCATATTTGCCGAATGTGGCAGCAACGTTTTGCGCTGCAGCGGTCGCCTGGGGGTCGGCCAGCAAGTTCCGGACAACGTCGCGCACTGTATCGCCGCGCAGCCGGTCGGCCCGTAACAAGGCACCGGCGCCGGCGCCGATCACGCCATCCATATTCAAAAACTGGTCGAGGTTGCTGGCAATGCCCAATACGGGTACGCCTGCAACGAGTGCCTGGTGACAGGTCGGGCTACCGCCATTGCAAATGACCAATACTGAACGCCGCGCCGCCCACTCTCCTGGCAGGAAATTTGCCGTGCGTGCATTTGCCGGAATGGTGGCGAGATCGACGTTGCCGGCAGTGGCTGCGATCACTGTAACCGGCAAGCTGGAGAGCGCGTCGAGGACGAGCGGCAGCAGGCTTCCCTGTCCCGAACTACCAAGCGTGACATAGATGATTGGCTTATCTTCCGGCAGTGCATCCCACCATTCGGGAACGCTGAGCGGCGGCGACCAAATCACCGGGCCAATATACGAATGGTTCGAAGGCATGTCTTGTGGTGGGAATAGCTCGGCCACGTCGGCATACATCGTGTAGTCTGCATCGGTGTAGACCCGGCGCAGGTCGCTGCCGAGGGCGGGCAAACGGTGCTGCTTGCGTACGGCGTTCAAAGGCCGTGCGTGCAGCGCAAATGCAATCGGGCGGACTGTTCGGAACAGCAAGGTGGCGGCGCCGATCGGCAGGAATGTAGTCAGCGGAATGTTCGGAACGCTGTAGCGCGCCGCGACGTAGGGACTCCAATAGGCATTGATGACGGCAATGTAGGGCACCTTGGCCAGGCGCGCGCTGACCGACAGCGACAGCCGGAAGTCGCCGATGACGACATCCGGACGGATCTGCGCCAGTAGTTCCAGGTCGTCGTCGACATAGCGCGACAAGGTTGCCTGGTCATATACCGGATTCCCTTTTGCCAGGGCCTCGAGAAATTGTCGGCCCGGGATGCTGTTGATTTTCCAGCGCTTGAACGTGCACCCGGTAAAGCAGAAGTCGTAGCCGTCGGCGCAGGCGACATGGACGTCGTAGCATTGCGGATCAAGGGATTGGGCGAGCACGATGACGCGTCCGACATGGGCAAGCGTCACCGCTTCGGCGACAAACAGCACCGTTTTGCGCCCTGATTCAAGCAATGGGGGGGAAGCGGGGACGGTCATGATGGAAAGGTTCAGAGAAAACGTTGATGGCAGGATCGGACTGCCGTTGCGCCGGAGACGACATCGGCGTCGCGGCTTACTTGATCAGATCTGCCAGGGGCTTGCGCGTGGAGCGTGCGGCTGCTTGTTTGCCCGCGCCCAGGCGACCCATGAAGACAGCTTGCGGCACATCCGTGCCAATCAGATCGACCAGCTGCCGTTGCAGCCCGGCAGCGCTCGACTGGAGTTTGTCGAGCCGCGAAAAGCGGACATTGTTACGGACATACGAGGCGAATATCAGCGGCGTCATTTCCGGCTGCATCAAGAGGCCGAGCTGGGCCACTGTCAGCCAGAAACGCTGCACTGCGCGTCCGGCAGCGACATAGTCGTCAATACCACGCGGTTCCTGCCGGGCCTTGATGACAAAATGCGCTGCGCAGGCCAAACCTGGCACGAGATCCATTTGCAGGCGCGGCGCCCAGGTGCCCATCACGGTATTCATCGTCGAGAGCCGGTCCCAGCTCACCATCGCCCATTTCATCAGGCGCAGCGTTGCGTTGTCGACGCCAAGTGCCTGGTCGGGTACCCGGTCGGCGCTGTGGCTGGTGTTCCACTGGATGATGCGGCGATGCGTTTCATAGGCTTCCGGCATCGTCAAACGCAGTTTGGCATTGTTGAACATGAGCCGCGCCGCCTGCAGGCGGGGGCCGAATCCTTCGATCCACTGCACCTGATAGCCTGGTCCGACGGCAGCGGTCAGCGCGTGTTTTTCCGTTGCCGTCAACGCACGGGTGCTGAGCGGGCGCCGCTGCACACTGCGGGTCGTAATCGCACCGATCAGCGGGCTGGGTTCGATGGCCGGGTCGGCCACGAAATGCACGTCGAACTGGGGGTGCGATTCCGGGCTTGCCGGGCGGCGCGCAATATCGGCACGCAAGCCATGGGCCGTCGCGGCGATGGCGATGGTTTCTAGTAGCGCGCCGTGCGAAATCTGGCTGGGGTGGCCGTCGAGGTCGTAGACGCAATCGTCGCGCGTATCGAAGCAATGCACCAGCACATGGCGCGGTGTCACAATCTCGAAGCGCCATACCTGCGTATTGTCGCCACTCGGCGCCCAGCGTGCCAGGTCCAGGATTTTCTCGACAACATCCGGGCCGCTCATAGCGCCGCCTTCGTTGCTGCCGCTACCTCGGCCGCCACCTGGCGCTTGCCGATGGCGATGGCGAGCCGGTGCACAGGATTACGGTTGCCGCCGGGACGCCAGGTGAGGGCGATCTTGTTGCGATAAGCATCGAACTGCATTCCATAGGGGGCCGCGCGGACCTCGCCGCGTCCCAGGAGGATCTTGAGCGCTTCGGTTGCCGCGACCCCGGCGCAGAGCTGGCAGGCCATGAAGGTCGATGGGCCACGTCGCTCCGGGAAACTCACGGCGGAAGGCTGCACCAGGTAGGAACGGTGCAAACCAGCCGGCGCCAGGCCCACCACAAAACGCACCGCCTTGTCGAGGTCCGGCCGGTCACCCCACTGGAAGTATTCTTCAAAGGTCATCTTGCCGGGCATGAAATTCAGCAGGGCCGCACCCATACCCAATGGGGCGACCGTCGTGGCGGGGATGCCCAGCTGCGCGCACAGTGCAAATGTTTGCTGGCGTATGTCAAAGGCAAAGAAATCCAGAGCATCTACATACAGATCAACGCCATTCAAGAATTCACCAAGATTATTCTTGTTAATTCCTTCGGAAAAAATCTTGATATCGATTTCGGGATTGATATCCCTTGCCATGCGCGCCAGGACATCGGCTTTCGGCTCGCCCAGGGTCGACATCATGGCGCCGACCTGGCGATTGAAATTGACGATATCGAAGGTATCGAAATCTGCGATATGAAAGGAACTGATGCCCAGCCGCGCCAGCGTCAGCAAATGCACGCCGCCGACGCCGCCGCCGCCGGCAATGGCGACGCGTTTGCCACGCAATGTGGCCTGTTCTTCAGGGGTAACCCAGCCAATATTACGGGAAAACGCCTGCTCGTAGCGGAATGAATCGGTCATCGGGAAGTCGGTGAATTGAAGAAAACAGCAGTGGCGGGCGGGGCGCCGCCGTAACACGTGTCATGCGATCTGCTGTTCGTCGATGCGCAACAGGCGGTTGATGATGCCCTGCTCTTCGCGCGGCGAAAAGAAGTAGGGATAGAACGAGCGTTCGTTGAGCGCCGTGCTGAAGGTGCCGCCATGCTTCTGGATCTGTTCAGTGACGTAACCCAGGTTGACGCGCAGCAGATAGGCAGGCGCGTTCACCCGTGCATTCGTTTTGAGTTCGCCCTCGCGCACGAATCCCAGCATGTGCTCGTAGAAGCGGCGATGGCGCGGATTGACCTCGATGACGATATCGGTGCAATTGTGGATGTCGCGGGCGTAGATCACGGCGAGGTGGAAGAGGTTGGCAAGCGACGTTTTCGAGCGCACCGTCGGGTCGAAGGCCAGCTTGGTAAATTCGCATAGCCGTGCCCCGGCATTGCGGTGCCGGTCCAGCTCCTCCCTGAAAATCTCATCGGCCATCAAGCCAACGGGCGAATCAATGCCAAGCGTGAGGGTGCCCACCACGTCGCCCTTGTCGGTCGCGGTCAGCGTAATGCGATTCGGGTCGTCAGAAAATTGGTGGGTCCCTGAGTAGCCGCGCCAAGCATACATCTTGTTGATCAGCATGCTGGCCGAGTTGCGCCCCTTCGCAGTATCGGTAAGCCGGATTCCATATGAATCTTGGTTCACGATAACTTCCTCTAATTCAGAGTGCGCTATATTATCCGGTTCCTTCGGAACGTGAGCGTTCGATACGGGCTCTTCAGTCATCCCTTGCGGGTCGTTCAGTGCTTCGGTCGTGCTCATCGCAGGAATCCCTTGTGTCAGAGTCCGCGGACTGTTTGAAATTGCGGACCGCTACGGTATCGACTTGTAGCGCGCACTCCCTGAAGCTAACCAAAAAAGCGCGCGTGCCGGTTATTGTTACTCCATATTAACCAGTTAAAGCAGCTTCAGCAACGCTTCCGCCTCCTTGACTTGCGCAAAAGACTTATTTTTCGCAAGCAATGTGTCGAGCTCCTTGCGGGCAGCTGCTTTGTCGCCAGCTTTGTTCAGGCCAACTGCCAAGTGATAACGGAATTCAGCTGCTTCCGGTGCCTTGGCCACCGCTTTTTGCAAGAGGGGCACGCCACGCGCGGTATTGCCCTGTTCGATGAGCATCCAGCCGAGCGTGTCCATTACCGAAGGATTATCGCTGGCCACTTGCAGCGCCTTTTCGGCGGTAGCCAATGCACGCGGATCTTTTTCTTGTTGGTAAGCCCATGCCAGGTTATTCAGCGCAGCGGGAAGCCCAGGCTTTTGTTTTAAGATTCCTTCAAGCAATGTAATGGCGCCTTTGTAGTCCTTGTTCGCCAGACGCGACTCAGCTGAATACATTGTTACCAGCAGATCTTGCGGATGCCGTTTTTGCCAGTCGGTGAGGAACGGGGTAACATCCTTCTCCCGGCCGGCCTGTTTCATGACCTGCGCCAGCTTGAGGGCCAATTCACTGCTCTCTGCTCGCTGCAATGCTTGCTGATAGGCAGGCACTGCCTGTACAAATTTTTTCTGGCTCGCCAGGATGTCGCCTTCCAATGCAAAGCCAGCCGCTGATTTCGCATCACGCTTTTGCAGGTCGCGCGCAACTGCCAGCGCCTCGTCAACCTTGCCCGCACGAAGCGCCACCTTGATTTGGGCCGTGCGCGCCGGTACGAAGCCTGGTTCTAGTTCAGCTGCAAGCTTGATACTGTCAATAGCGCCTTTCTCGTTCTTGAGCTTTTCGTACACCGCGGCCAAGCGCATTTGCGCCGCCGCCGATTTCGGCGAAAGCTTGCTCAACTTGCTATAAGTGTCAAGCGCCCCATTCATGTCGTTAGTGGCGAGCTGCGATTGACCCAGGAGGTCAAGCAGTCCGACGTCAGTCGGATGCCCGGTTTGGTATTTGCGCGCGAGGGTAAGCGCCTTCTGTGCCTGGTTAATCCGTAGATAGTGGGCACCTAGGCGCAGCGCCGGCATGATCGCGTCAGGATTGGCGTCATTCGCCTTTTCCAGCCAGCCAGTTGCCTCGGCGGTCTGGTTTCGGGCTAGCGCGAGATCAGCCAGCGTTGCGATGGCATCAATATTTTTGGGGTCTTTCGCGAGCACTGCTTCCATGCGTGCCTTGGCCGCTTCCGGCTTGCCCTCCACCAAGTCAAGCTGGACGAGGTTGCGCAGCGCCGCAAGCAGGGTCGGTTGCAGCGCTACCGCCTTGTCGAATGCTGCGCGGGCGTTTGCACGATCACCCTTTGCCAAGTAAACGCCACCTTTCAGGTTTTGCACCTCGGCATTGTCTGGATGTTGCTTCTCCAGGGCCTGGACCGCTTCAAGTGCCTTGTCATACTCCCTGACGCCCATTTCAGCCCGCGTCAGAACCATTCCCGCCTGTACCGACTTCGGATCGAGCGCAACCGCAGTCCTGAGGTCGCCCAGGCCTTTTTCCCGATCGCCGGCTCCCAAACGCGACATGCCGAGCGAGATATACAGGGCAGCCGATTTCGGCGCCAGCGCAATGGCTTTCTCGAAATAGACGACAGCCTGGTCAAATTTGCGCGCCTGCATATACGATTCACCGGCGATCGCCATCAGATGCGGGTCTTGCGTCGACTCCTTGAGCAGCGGGTCCAGGTTCTCGATGGCGTCGTTCGGCTTGCCGCCTTTCAGCTGGGTCTGGGCCATCAGCTTGCGAGCGTACGGATTGGTCGGATCGGCAGCGAGGTATTGGCGCAGGTAGGCTTCGGCCTGCTGGACAGAGCCGAGCTGGAGATCGACCGCACCGGCCAGCAGGACGCTCGGCAGGTGATCAGGCGCGGCGCGCAGGACTTTTTGCAGCGATTCGCGCGCCGCTGCGTGCTTACCTTGGGTGAAGTCGAGCAATGCCTGGGTATAGATCACCAAGAGGTTACCAGGCGTGGTTTTGTTCGCGGCATCGATGTCGGCCTTGGCGGCATCGTATTTGCCCAGGCCGATTTCGAGATAAGCCTTTTCAATATGGGCTGTGCGGTGGCCTGGATTGAGCGTCAGCACCTTGTCCAGTACGGCCAGCGCCTCATCGCGCTTGTTCTCCGATTGCAGCAGTGATGCCTGGAACATCCATACTTCCGGATCTTCAGGTGCCTTTGCCATGGCGTCTGCAATGTAGCGCTCGGCGCTCGCGCGGTCCTTGTTCACCATGGAATGCCGCGCCAGGCCGACCAGCGCCGCACCGGACTTTGGCGCCAGTGCGAGTGCTTGGTTATAACTTTCCTTGGCCCCGGCAGCATCGCCGGTTGCCAGAAGCGCATCGCCGCGCAGCGCCAGCAGCGGCGCCGAGTTCTTTGCCTTCTCAGGCGTGACCTGGTCGAGCAGTTCCTTGAACTTGCCCTGGGCCTGCAGCGTGCGCGCCAGCAGCGGCATGGTGCGCTCGGCGCTGATGCCCAGGCTGGCGGCCTTGCGGATTTCCTTGTCTGCGGACGGGATGTCGCCCAGCTCGAGGTGCAAGGCGCCCAGCGCGATGCGCGCTTCGCCGTCTTCGGGGCTCTGCGCCACGGCATTTTTCAACTGGATCAGGGCCGCCTTGCGGTCACCCTTCTGTTGATACTGCTTTGCTTCGGCCAGCAAGGTCGCGCTCGATTTGTCGCGGTTGCAGGCGGAGAGTCCGGTGCCCAGCAGGACGATGGCTGAGACAAGAAGGGCTGAGCGTTTGAGCTTGGCATTGCGGGACATAAGGTTCCTTTAAGTGTGCACGGCGTTTCGCGACGGGCGTGCCGACGGAATTTACTAGTCAGCGATCATACCTTAAGGCAGGGCTTGCTAGATGCACACAGCGGAAACATCGGTTGCAAATTGCACATCTTCGGCGGGGCCGGGCGACGAGGCTAGTTGCCGGGGCTGTCGTCGCCCTTGCGCAGGCGGCTGAGCAGGGCGCCGACGTCGTCGCTCACCGGTAACCCGTGGCGTCGAAGCAACTGAACATGCAGCACCAGATTCTCGAGTACGAGCTTGGCCGATACCGCAAGCAGGGTCAGCAGGCGATCTTCGGTGCTGAAATTGTCCATCGCCGCCGCCATGTCGCACAGGTGGGAGGCGACCAGGGCCCGCAAATCGTCTTCGGCGAAGGGCAGGTCGGCGAAATCGATCGGGTCCTCGAGTTCGACTTCGCGTATCAGGGCGGCAAGGTCTTGCGGCTGGATCGGCATGCGGGGCTCCCGTATCGGTCACGCTTCCATTCTAGAGTACGCATAAAAAAAGGGAGCGGCAAGCCGCTCCCAAACCGGGTCTGACGGTAATCGATTAGAAGCGGTACATCAGCGATGCTTCCACCGCACGGCCGAAGATCGGACGGGCGTTGATCGGACCGCTGCTCTGGGCGCCGGTCAGGCGCGAATTGCCCTCGGTGAGGCCCAGTTCGTTGGTCAGGTTGGTCGCGGCCACGCGCACTTCCCAGTTGCGGCCGATCGATGCCAGCGCGCCGAGGTCGACGGTCTGGTAAGACGGCAGGTAGGACAGGTTCGCCTGGTCGGCCCAACGGTCGCCGATGTGGGTGTAGGTGCCGTACAGTTTCAGTTCATTCTCGCCCAGCGGGATGCGGTAGCTCGGCGTGAAGCGGAACTGCAGGTTCGGCTGGCGCTGCACTTCGTTGCCGACGATGGCAGGATTGTCGCGGTACTTCGATTTCTGGTAGTCGCCGCTCAGGGTCAGCTGCAGGTTCTTGATCGGACGTAGCGCCAGTTCGAATTCGACGCCGTGGCCGCGCGAGCCGCTGACCGAGTTCAGGACCGCATTGGTCGTGATCTGCTGGAACGAAATGCCCGTGAAGTCGGTGTAGAACGCATTGATGTAGGCGCTGTAGAGCGAGTTCGCCGTCTTGAAGCCGGCCTCGTACTGGGTCACTTCCGGGTTGGGCACGCCGTTGCGGTCATTCACCGCAGCCTGGGTGCCAGCGTTGCGCAGGTCGTCGAAATAGATGAAGGTGTGGCCTTTATTGGCGCGCACGAACACGCTGGCATCCTTGGTCAGTTTATACAGGCCGCCGACGGTGAAGGAGGTGGCGCTGTCGTCGCGTTCCAGGTTCGTGTAGGTGCCGGTCGCGATCGAGGTGCCGTTGTTGTAGACGGTCAGCGGGTTGTTGTCGGTGTCGCCCGAACGCAGGTTCGAGATCGACCCTTCCAGGCTCTGGCGCTCGCGGCGCAGGCCGGCATCCACGCGCAGCTTGTCGCTGATCTTCCATTCGTCGGCCAGGAACAGGGCCAGGTTGTTGCCCTTGTAGTGGGCGACCGGCGCGTAGAAGACATTGCCCGAGGTGCCGTTGCGCGACACGATGGTGCCGTTGGTCAGGCTGGCGTTGATCAGGCGTGCGTTCGGGGTGGCCGTCATCAGGTGGGCATTGCCCAGGTACCACTCGTCGTCCGACTTGTAGTTGGCGTAGAAGCCGCCAACGGTCAGCGTATGGCCAGGGAAGACTTCGCGGCTGACGCGCAGTTCGTCCGTGAACGAGGTCAATTCTTTCTCTACCGACCACAGGCCGGCCTGCACGACTTGCTGGTTCGGATCGACGGCGCCGCCGCCGTTGACATAGGTCATGCTGCCCGACGCCGTGGCGGCGGTCGGGTTGTAGCTGCGGTTGGCGGCGGCCAGGTAGTCGCGCGCCGTTTGCGGATTGTCACCGGTGAACATCGAGATCGTGTTCAGGTCGCCCTTGAAATAATTTGCCTTGTTCGACACGTCCCAGCCGGCAACCTTCTGCTCGTAGTTCGCGCCCCACACGGCGGCCTTCATGCCGCGGCCGTCGGCCAGGTCGCGCTCGAGCGTTTTGCCGGGCGCGGCTTCGATCGTGAAGTGGCGCATTTCGTTGCTCATCAGGGTGCCGGTGAGCGGGTCGAAGCCGGGAAAGTCGCTGATGTCGCGGCCGTTGTTGCTCGAAATGAGGGGCACGCCTGTATAGAAGGCGTTTTTCTCTTTGGTGGCGCGCACGTAGACGGTCAGTTCGCCGCCATCGAGTTTGTGGGTCAATGTTCCGGTGATCTGGCCGCCGTCGTCGGCCTTGAATTGCGGATCGCGCACGCCATGGCCCTGGCGGTAGAAGCCGCCGACGGTGCCATACCAGCCCTCAGCCAGTTTGCCGCCGAGGAAGATGTCGGCGCGGCGCAGTTCGCCGGTGCCGGTGGTCAGGCGGATCGTGCGCTCAGGCGTGTCTTCTCCCTTTTTCAGGATGAAGTTCATGGTCGCGCCAGGCTGGCCGACCGAATAAATCGTGCTCGGGCCGCCGCGCAGCACTTCCACGCGCTCGATCGTGTCGTCCAGGCGGAAGGCCGAGGTGCCCTCGAAGAAGGACAGCACCGGCACCGGGTAGACCGGGTTGCCGTTCAATTGGACCGAGACGAAAGGCGAATCGCTGCCCGACGGGAAGCCGCGCACTTCGACATTGGCGCCCGACTGGCCGCCGGTCGATTCGGCGTACACGCCCGGCACCAGTTTTAATACGTCGGCGGTGCTGCTCGGCGAGGCCGCTTTGAGCTGCTCTTCGCTGGCGGTGGTGATGGAAAAGGCGGTGTCGATCTTGCGCACGCCGCTGGCCGACGCGGTACCGGTGACGACGACTTGCTGGATTTCCTGGGTCACCGCGGCATTCGCGGCGTCCTGGGGAAGGGCTTGGCCGACGGCCTGGGCCTGGCTGACCAGGGTCAGGACGGCCAGTGCGACCGTGGACAGCACGAACTGCTTGGAATGATTCATGTGATTGCTCTCTTTATTATGGTTCAAAAAATCCGTCTCCTGAATGTCATTCAAACAAGGAATGATATCGATGTCAATAAAATTGTTATCGATGTCATTTTTGATTTTTCTGTCATTTAAATCTGTCATAATTTGTCATACAGCAGTTTTCCCCTCATTGAGCACTGAATGGCGACCAACAAAAATTCAAAGCGCGGCAGCGAGCCCGGCATGACGATGGAAGACCTGGCCGCGTTGGCGGGCGTCTCCACGATCACGGTATCGCGCGCGCTGCGCAACAGTCCGCTCGTCACCGAGAAGACCCGCGAGAAAGTGCGCCGTATCGCCGAAGAGCAGGGCTATCGCCTGAACATCAGTGCGCGCAACCTGCGCATGGGACGCAGCAATTCGGTGGCGGTCGTCGTCGAAATGACGCCGGTCAAAGGACGGCCGATGTCCGATCCGTATCCGCTGGCACTGCTGGGCGGCATCACCGAAGAATTGACGGCCGCCGGCTACACTGTTGTATTAACGTCACGCCAACTGCTCGACAGCGCCCCGGTGCGCGGTGCCGACGGCATGATCTTGCTGGGCCAGGGTTCGCACAATGAGGCGGTGAAGGTGCTGCAAAAGGCTGGCCTGCCGCTGATCGTCTGGGGTGCGCCGGAAGCGTCCGAATCGTATGTCGTGGTCGGTAGCGACAATGTCGCCGGCGGCGCCAGTGCCGCAGCGCGTTTTATAGAACAGCGGCGCCGCAAGTTGGTGTTCCTGGGTGACGTCGATCACGCCGAAGTGCAAAGCCGCTGCGCCGGCTTCATCGAAGCCATGCGTGGCAACGGCATCGTCCACATCACCCGGCCCAAGGCGTTTACCTTCGAGGCCGGCTTCGAGAGCATGAGCAGCTACCTGAAAAAGAAGGGCGAACACGCCGTCGACGGCGTGTTCGCCGCCAGCGATTTGCTGGCCATGGGCGCGATCCGGGCCCTGGCCGAACACGGCCTGCGCGTGCCGGACCAGGTGTCGGTCATCGGCTACGACGATACGCCCGGCGCGGCCAGTTTCGTGCCGCCCTTGACTAGCGTGCACCAGGATCTGAGGGACGGCGGCGTCCTGCTGGGACGCAAGATGCTGGCGCTGCTGAACGACGAACCGGTCGCCTCCGAGGTGCTGCCTACCCGACTGATCGTGCGCCAGACCTAGATTTCACTACCCGATTCATCCCGTTAGATCGGTGTCCGCCCGCGCGGACGCCTGACTTGATTCGACTTCGATCCACCATCAACACCGTTTTGAGGACTCGCCGTGCAGCCATCCGACAGCCCAACTTCCACCCTTCCGCTCGATCCGTGGTGTATCCGCGAGAGCGGTTTTGATACAAGCACGCACTTCCTGCGCGAGACCCTGTTCGCACTCGGTAACGGCTACATCGGCTTGCGCGGCACCGGCGAAGAGGGCTATACCGGCCCCGCCGGTACCTCGCTCGACGGCACCTATTTGAATGGCTTCTACGAATCGGAGCCGATCGTCTATCCGGAAGCCGCCTTTGCGCTGGCCAAGACCAACCAGTTCATGCTGAATGTGCCGAACGCGAAAGGCGTCGCGATCGAGATCGACGGCGAACGCTTCGATCCGCTCACCGGCTCGCTCGGCGCGTACGAGCGCATGCTCGACCTGCGTAGCGGCGTGCTGGTGCGTTCCCTGGAATGGACCGCGCCAAGCGGCAAGCGCATCGCCCTGCGCAGCCGCCGCGTGGTCTCGCTGGCAAATAAACACCTGTTTGCGATCGAGGTCGCACTCACGCCCCTGAATTTCTCGGGCACGATCACCCTGACATCGTTCATCGACGGCGCCGTCAAGAACCAGGAAGCGGGCGACGACCCACGGGTCGGCTCGGCGGTGTCGGGCCCGGCCCTGCACACCCTGTCGAACGAACAGGACGCGTCCTTCTCGGCGCTCGTGCAGCGCACCCACAACAGCGGCTTCATGCTGGTGAGCGCGATCGACACGCAGGTTGAAGGATTTGATGCGAACGCATGGCAAGAAGGCCAGCGGGTCGGCCAGACCTTTGTGTGTGCGGCTGTGGAAGGCCATGTCCTGCGCCTGACCAAATACGGCAGCTACCACTCCTCGCGCGACTATCCGGAAGGGGAGTTGCTGGCGCGGGCACGCGCGACGCTGGCCGGCGCCAAGGCTGCCGGCTTTGAAGCCCTGTGCGCGTCGCAGGCGGCTTTTCTCGCCGACTTCTGGGCCAGCGCCGACGTCGAGATTTGCGGCGACGACGCGCTCCAGCAAGGCATCCGTTTCAACGAATACCACCTGCTGCAATCGGTGGGCCGCGACGGGCGCACCAACATCGCCGCCAAGGGCGTGACCGGGGAGGGCTACGAGGGCCACTACTTCTGGGATACCGAAATCTACATCTTCCCGTTCTTCCTGTATTCGAAACCGGAGATCGCCCGCAAGCTGCTGGAGTATCGCTACGCCGGCTTGCCGCAGGCACGCGACCGCGCGCGCCAGATGTCGCATGACAAGGGGGCGCTGTACCCGTGGCGCACGATCGCTGGCGGCGAGTGCTCGGCATACTTTCCGGCCGGGACCGCGCAGTACCACATCAATGCCGACATCGCGTATTCCATTAAATCGTATGTCGAGGCCACCGGCGACCTCGATTACATGGCGCAGGCGGGCCTGGAAATCGTGATGGAGACGGCGCGCATCTGGATCGGCATCGGCAGCAATGACCGCGAAGGGCGCTTCTGCATCAACGAAGTGACGGGCCCGGACGAATACACGGCGCTGGTCAACAACAATTACTACACGAATGCGATGGCGCGCATGCACCTGCGCTTTGCCGCCGACATGGCCGACCAGCTGGCGCGCGAACGCGCCGGCGAGTTCGCGCGCGTTGCCGGCATCACCGGCGTGACCATTGAGGAGATCGCCGTCTGGCGCGATGCGGCCAACCGCATGTACCTGCCCTACGATGGCAAGCTCGGCATCCACGAGCAGGACGACAGCTTCCTCTCGAAAAAGGCCTGGGATTTCGCGAACACGCCGAAAGAGAACTATCCGCTGCTGCTGAACTACCACCCGATGGTGATCTACCGCCACCAGGTGTGCAAACAGGCCGACGTGGTGCTGGCCCTGCTGCTTCTGTCTAACGAGTTTTCGATCCACGATAAGCGCCGCGACTTCGATTACTACGAAGCCGTCACCACGCACGATTCCTCGCTCTCGTCCTGCATCTTCAGCATCATCGCCTCCGAGGTGGGTTACCACGACAAGGCCTATGAGTACTTCATGGAGACGGCGCGCCTGGACTTGGACGACACCCACGGCAATACCCATTACGGCGTGCACACGGCGGCGATGGCCGGCACCTGGATGGGCGTGGCCTACGGTTTTGCCGGCATGCGCGTTTCGGATGGCGCGTTGCGCTTTGCGCCGACCCTGCCGAAACAGTGGCAGCACTACCAGTTCAAGATCCAGCTGCGCGGCGCCCAGCTGCAGGTGCGCATCACGAAGGAGGCCGCCGAGTACACGCTGCTCGCGGGCGAGGCCCTCGAATTCACACACCAGGGCCAGCCGCTGGCCCTGACCCGCGCGGCGCCCAGCGCGCGCATCCCGATGGAGACACAGGCATGAGTCAATTCAAGGCGGTCATTTTCGATCTCGACGGCGTCATCACCGACACCGCTCATTACCATTACCTGGCCTGGAAGGCGCTGGCCGAATCGGAAGGCGTGCACTTCGATCACGCCTTCAACGAAAATCTGAAGGGTGTGGATCGCATGGGATCGCTGAACCTGATCCTGGCTGGTTCTTCGAAAACCTATTCGATGGACGAGAAGCTGGCACTGGCGGATCGAAAAAACAGGCAGTACGTGGAACTGATCGCGACCATGAGCCAGGCCGACCTGCTGCCGGGCGCGATCGGGGCGCTGGCCTCGGTGCGCTCGGCGGGCCTGAAAATCGGTCTCGCCTCGGTCAGCAAGAACGCGTTCACGGTGCTCGACCGCCTCGGCATCCGCGACCGCTTCGACTACGTCGTCGACGCCGCGCTGATCGCCAACAGCAAGCCGCATCCCGAGATCTTCCTGAATGCTGCAGCGGCGCTCGGTGTAGCGCCGGGTGACTGCCTGGGCGTGGAGGATGCGGTGGCCGGTGTCGCCTCGATCAAGTCGGCCGGCATGTTCGCGCTCGGTGTCGGCAGTCCGGAAGTGCTGACCCAGGCCGACCGGGTGATTCCGAGCCTCGCGCAATTTAGCCTCGACGACTACTGACACGCACAATCATAAAAACGGAGACAGCGTGAAAAACCAGCGTATTTTATTGGCCTTATTCCTGATCTACTTCGTCTTCGCCATCCTGCTCAACAGCGTGGGCACGGTGATCCTGCAAGTCATCAACAACTACGACGTGAGCAAATCGGGCGCCAGCATCCTGGAAGCCTTCAAGGACTTACCAATCGCGGTGGTGTCGTTCCTGGTAGCCTCGTTTTTGCCGCGGTTAGGCTACAAGAATGCGATGCTGGTCGCGCTGGCCATCGTCACCGCCGCCTGCGTCGCGATGCCTTTGGCGCCCGCGTTCGCGACTGCCAAGCTGCTGTTCCTGTGCGTGGGCGTGGCGTTTGCGTTAGTAAAAGTATCGGTGTATTCGACGCTGGGGCTGATTGCCACGGATCGCAAGCACCACGCTGGCCTGATGAATACGCTGGAGGGCTTCTTCATGGTCGGCGTGCTGAGCGCCTACTGGGTGTTCGCCCACTTCATCGATTCCGCCAATCCGAAGTCGCAGAGCTGGCTGCAGGTGTACTGGGTGCTGGGCGGCCTGTGCGTCTTCACCTTCATTCTGCTGGCCACGACACGGTTCGATGAAAGCGATGCGCAACTACCGGCCGGCCGCAGCCGCTGGGACGATTTCTGCGCGATGTTCAAGCTGTTCCTGAAGCCGCTCGTGTGCGTGTTCGTGCTGACGGCGTTCTTGTACGTGCTGATCGAGCAGAGCGTCGGCACCTGGCTGCCGACGTTTAATAACGAAATCCTGAAATTGCCGGCGGCGATGAGCGTGCAGGTGGCCAGCATCTTTGCCGCTTGCCTCGCGATCGGACGCCTGTCGGCCGGCGTCGTGATGCGCAAGGTGCACTGGTACACGGTGATGAACGGCTGCGTAATCGGGATGGCGGCGATGGTGCTGCTGGCCTTGCCGCTGACGCGCGATCTCGCCATCGACGCCAACGTCACCTGGGCGAATGCGCCGCTGGCGACTTTTCTCTTTCCGCTGATCGGCCTGTTCATGGCGCCGATCTACCCGGGCATCAATTCGGTCATGCTCAGCTCCCTGCCGAAGAACCAGCACTCCAGCATGACGGGCTTACTCGTCATCTTCTCGGCGCTGGGCGGCACCACCGGGTCCTTCATCACCGGCTACGTGTTCGGCAATTTCAGCGGGCACTTCGCTTTTTATCTCACGCTGGTGCCGATCACGCTGGTTTTGATTACCCTGTTCTTCTTCCGGCGCCAGGTGGAACAGAAGGGAGAAGCGGCTGCGCAGCCCGCATAAGCGGGCTAGAATGGCACGATGATGCCAAATCGCAATCCGCTAACGATCGGAATCGTCGGGGCGGGTACCGCCGGCCTGGCAAGCGCGATCGCGCTGGCCCGCGCCGGTCATGCCGTCACCGTCTTCGAAAAGCATGCGTCCATGCGTCCACTGGGCGCCGGCCTGCTGATCCAGCCGCAGGGCATCGCCGCTCTAGAGGCGCTCGGCGTCGGCGCCGCCTTTCACGCGGCCAGCGTGCCTGTCACGCGCCTGCTCGGCACCTGTCACCGCAACTGGACGCTGGTCGACATTCCTTACGACGAGACCGAGGCGCGCGGCGTGAGCCGGGCGGCGCTGTCGCAGGTGCTGCTCGATGCCGCATTGGCCCTCGGCGTACGTGTGCGCTACGGCAGTGGCGTCGACAGCATCGCGGTCGTCGGCGCGCAAGCCAACGTTCACGCATCGTCAAGCGCGTTCACCTTCGACCTGGTCGCGATCGCCGATGGCGCGGCGTCTACCTTGCCGGCCCAGGTCGGGCTGTCGGTGGCGTCCACGGTCTACCGCTGGGGCGCGCTGTGGGCCATGTTCGACGTCGCCGACTGGCCGGGGCAGGCCCTGCTCGAACAGCGCTACCACGCCACCCGCAAGATGTTCGGGCTGATGCCGACCGCGCGCGTGGGAGATCGACTGCGCCTGTCGATGTTCTGGAGCCTGCCGCGCGCCGACTACGCCGCGTGGAAAGAGCGGCCGCTGCAGGAATGGAAGGACGAATTGCTGGCCCTGTGGCCGGAGTCGGGCGCCGTGGTCGACCAGATCGTCGACCACGGCCAGTTCACCCTCGCCACTTACCACCATGCGCGCGCCAGGCGGCTGGCGGACGGCCCGGTCTGCGTGATCGGCGACGCGGCGCACGCGATGAGCCCCCAGCTGGGCCTGGGCAGCACCCTGGCCGTGCAGGATGCGCTGGCGCTGGCCGCTGCGGTCGCCGAACGCGGCGCGATTGCGGGCGCCGCGGTCTATTCCAGGCGCCGCCTGTGCGCCGTGCGCAACTACCAGCTGCTCAGCCGTGCGCTGACGCCTTGCTTCCAGGCCGACAGCAACGGCCTGTGGCGCGACCTGATGTTCGCCGCCGGGCTGAAGATTCCCGGCATCCAGCGCCTGATGTATCGCAGCATCGCGGCGCCCGGAGCGCCAAAAAAAATCCCTCCGCCGGCCCGGGAGGCCTTGCGGAGGGATTGATGTACGGCGGCCGGCGCAGGTTTTACATATTGCGGCGGTACTGCCCACCCACCTCGAACAGCGCGGTGGTGATCTGCCCCAGCGAGCAGACGCGCACGGCGTCCATCAGCTTCTCGAACACGTTCAGGTTGTCGATCGCCGCTTGCTGCAGGGCCGCCAGCGCGGCCGGGGCCGCGTTCGCATGCTGCTGGTGGAAGGCGTCCAGGCGCGTCAGCTGCGACTGCTTTTCGTCGTCGGTCGAGCGGGCCAGTTCGATCGTCGCCGGGGCTTCCGCGCCTTTCGGGTTGCGGAAGGTGTTGACGCCGATGATGGGCAGCGAGCCGTCGTGCTTCTTGTGCTCGTACAGCATCGACTCTTCCTGGATCTTGCCGCGCTGGTAGCCGGTTTCCATCGCACCCAGCACGCCGCCGCGTTCGGCGATGCGCTCGAATTCCTGCAGCACGGCTTCTTCGACCATGTCGGTCAGTTCGTCCATGATGAAGGAACCCTGGTTTGGGTTCTCGTTCTTGGCCAGGCCCCATTCGCGGTTGATGATCAGCTGGATCGCCAGCGCACGGCGCACCGATTCGTCGGTCGGCGTGGTGATCGCTTCGTCGTAGGCGTTGGTGTGCAGCGAGTTGCAATTGTCGTAGATCGCGATCAGCGCCTGCAGCGTGGTGCGGATGTCGTTGAAATCGATCTCTTGCGCGTGCAGCGAACGGCCCGAGGTCTGGATGTGGTATTTCAGCTTCTGCGAGCGGTCGTTGGCGCCGTACTTGTCGCGCATGGCCACCGCCCAGATGCGGCGTGCGACGCGTCCCAGCACCGTGTATTCCGGGTCCATGCCGTTCGAGAAGAAGAAGGACAGGTTCGGTGCGAAGTCGTCGATGTGCATGCCGCGCGCCAGGTAGGCTTCGACAAACGTAAAACCGTTCGAGAGCGTAAACGCCAGCTGCGAGATCGGGTTCGCGCCGGCTTCGGCGATGTGGTAGCCCGAGATCGAGACCGAGTAGAAATTGCGCACCTGGTGGTGCACGAAATACTGCTGGATGTCGCCCATGACTTTTAAAGAAAACTCGGTCGAGAAGATGCAGGTGTTCTGGCCCTGGTCTTCCTTGAGGATGTCGGCCTGCACCGTGCCGCGCACGTTGGCCAGTACCCATTCCTTGATTTTCTGCGCCTCGTCGGCGGTCGGCTGGCGACCGTTGTCCGTCACGAACTTGTCGATCTGCTGGTCGATGGCGGTGTTCATGAACATCGCCAAAATCGTCGGCGCCGGGCCGTTGATCGTCATCGAGACACTGGTCGACGGGCTGCACAAGTCAAAACCATCGTACAGCACCTTCATGTCGTCCAGGGTCGCGATCGAGACACCAGAGTTGCCCACTTTACCGTAGATGTCGGGGCGCAGGGCCGGGTCGGCGCCGTACAGCGTGACCGAATCGAAGGCCGTCGACAGGCGCTTCGCATCCATCCCGGTCGACACCAGTTTAAACCGTTTATTCGTGCGGAAGGCATCGCCTTCGCCGGCGAACATGCGGGTCGGGTCTTCGCCTTCGCGTTTAAAGGCGAACACGCCGGCCGTGAACGGGAAGGAGCCCGGCACGTTTTCCAGCATCAGGAAGCGCAGCACTTCGCCGTGGTCCTCGAAACGCGGCAGCGCGACCTTGCGGATCGACGTGCCGGACAGGGTTTTTTGCACCAAAGTGGTGCGAATTTCCTTGTCGCGGATCTTGACGACGTAATCGTCGCCGGCATAGGCCGCCTGCATGTCGGGCCACATGGCGAGCAGCTTCTTGGCGCCGGCTTCCATCGCGTTTTCACGCTCGACGATCAGGTCGTCGAGGATCACTTCGCGGTTGGCGGCTGCCAGCATGCGCTTCGTTTCGCTGAGCTGCTGGCGTTCGCGCGCCAGCTTCACTTGTTTTGCGGTGTTCTTGTGATAGCCGCGCACGGTGTCCGAGATTTCGGCGAGGTAGCGCGCGCGCGCGGGCGGCACGATCACGTTCTTGCCGCTCGAATGCTTTTGCGGCGGGACGGCCAGTTTCGACGGCGCGAGGTGCAGGCCGAGTGCGGCCAGTTTCGGCAGCAGGCCGTGGTACAGCGCAGTGACGCCATCGTCGTTGAAGCGCGAGGCTTGCGTGCCGAAGACCGGCATCTGGTCCGGGCTCTGGCTCCACAGTTCGCGGTTGCGCTGGTACTGTTTCGCCACGTCGCGCAGCGCGTCCTGCGCGCCTTTGCGGTCGAACTTGTTGATGGCGATGAAGTCGGCGAAATCGAGCATGTCGATTTTTTCCAGCTGCGAGGCGGCGCCGAATTCCGGCGTCATCACATACATCGAGGCGTCGACGTGCGGCACGATCGCGGCATCGCCCTGGCCGATGCCGGAGGTCTCGACGATGACCAGGTCAAAGCCGGCGACTTTACAGGCGGCGATCACATCCGGCAGCGCATGCGAAATCTCGGAACCGGCTTCGCGCGTAGCGAGCGAGCGCATGAAGACGCGGCTGACGCCATTCCAGGGAGCGATCGCGTTCATGCGGATGCGGTCGCCGAGCAGGGCGCCGCCCGACTTGCGGCGCGACGGGTCGATCGAGATCACGGCGATATTGAGCGCGTCGCCCTGGTCCAGGCGGATGCGGCGAATCAGTTCGTCGGTGAGCGAAGATTTGCCGGCGCCGCCGGTACCCGTGATGCCGAGCGCCGGCACCTTCAACGTGTCGGCCGCGTCGACGATCTGCTTGCGCAGTTCCGGGTCGACCTTGCCGTTTTCCAGCGCGGTGATCAGCTGGGCCAGCGGACGGTGGCGTTCAGCCATGTCGCCGCTTTGCAGTGCCTCGATCGCCCTCGGTGCGTACGGCGACAAATCGATGTCGCAGGTCTCGATCATCGAACGGATCATGCCCACCAAACCCATGCGCTGGCCGTCTTCCGGGCTGAAGATGCGGGTCACGCCATAGGCATGCAGTTCTTCGATTTCGGACGCGACGATCACGCCGCCGCCGCCGCCGAACACTTTGATGTGGGCGCCGCCGCGCTGGCGCAGCAGGTCGATCATGTACTTGAAATATTCGACGTGGCCGCCCTGGTAGCTGGAGATGGCGATGCCTTGCACGTCCTCGGCCAGCGCCGCGGTGACGACGTCGTCGACCGAACGGTTGTGGCCGAGGTGGATGACTTCGACGCCGTTCGACTGCAGGATGCGGCGCATGATGTTAATCGAGGCATCGTGGCCGTCGAACAGCGACGCGGCGGTGACGAAGCGGACCTTGTTGGCGAGCTTCGGCTGCTCCGGCAGCTCGAGCTTGGCGGCGGTGGTGATGTCGTTCATGAGGTTCCTTCAGGTCGGAAGCGGACGGGGTCGATTTGTACGGTATATGACGTTAACGTTAACGTCAAGTTCGGGATGCGGGCAGGGCGGACGACATTGCCGTCCGCCCCACGAATTACGCAGCGCGCTTGATGACGTTGCCGGACAGCAGCTCCGCCTTGCGCACGCGGAACTGTTCAACCGCCTTTTCCTTCACGTGCCCGAAGCCGCGGATCTGTTCCGGCAAATTCGCCAGCTCGACGGCGGTGGCATACGAAGCGCCATTCAGCGACGGCAGCAGCGCTTCGATCATCGCACGGTATTCCACGATCAAGGCGCGCTCCATCTTGCGCTCGGCGGTATGCCCGAAGACGTCGAAGGCGCCGCCGCGCAGGCCTTTGAATTTCGCCAGCACGGTAAATGCTTTGAGCATCCACGGGCCGAATTCGGCTTTTACCAGTTGGCCCTTGGCGTCCTTCTTCGCGAACAGCGGCGGCGCCAGGTTCAGCCTGAACTTGAAATCGCCTTCGAACTGGGACTTCACCTGCTCGATAAAGCGGCCGTCGGTGTACAAGCGCGCCACTTCATACTCGTCCTTGTAGGCCATCAGCTTGAAGTAGTATTTCGCGACCGCCATCGACAGCTTGGTGCCCAGGCCTGCCGCCGTCTCGGCCGCGCGCACCTTGTCCACCAGCGCGCTGTACACGGCGGCATACGAGGCATCCTGGTAAGCGGTCAGCGTGTCGACGCGCTTCTTGATGACGGTGTCCAGGCTTTGCGGCATCTGCACCAGCACGGCCTGGGTCGGCGTCGCGACTTTTTCGACGCGCTTGACATCGAGCGCGGCACGGCGGCCCCAGAGGAAACTCTTCTTGTTCGAGGCGACGGCCACGCCATTGAGTTCGATTGCGCGCATCAGCGATGCCTCGGTGAGTGGAATGCGGCCCTTCTGCCAGGCGTACCCCATCAGGAACAGGTTGGTTGCGATCGAATCTCCCATCAGGGCGGTGGCCAGCCTGGTCGCATCGACGAAGTCGGCGCCATCCGCGCCGCCGACCGCTTCCACGATCAGGCCGCGCACGTCGTCGGCCGGGAACTGCCAGTCGGCGTTCTGGGCGAAGGTACCGGTTGGCTGCTCGTGCAGGTTGACGATGGCCAGCGTACGGCCCGGGCGCATCTTCGAGATGGCGTCGGCCGCGCCGGTGGTCAGCATGTCGCAGCCCAGCACCAGGTCCGCTTCGCCGGTGGCGATGCGCTGGGCGCGCAGGCGCTCGGGAGACGCCGCGATTTTCACGTGCGAGGTGACGGAACCGTTCTTCTGGCTCATGCCGGTCATGTCCAGCACCGAGGCGCCCTTGGCTTCCAGGTGTGCGGCCATGCCCATCAGTGCGCCGACGGTGATCACGCCGGTGCCGCCGATGCCGTTGATCAGGATGTTGTACGGGTGTTCGATCGACGGCAGCACCGGCTCGGGCAGCGCGCCCCAGCCGTCATCGCTGTCGCCTTTGCTGACGCCGGCCTTGCTCT